>Ga0233448_1000414_pt1 | contig 47227 bp, 65 predicted proteins | sample SI_124_October20_2_FD_183015 | JGI IMG/M metagenome (GOLD analysis project Ga0233448, IMG submission 183015) | Seawater microbial communities from Saanich Inlet, British Columbia, Canada - SI_124_October2016_150_MG | ecosystem: Environmental > Aquatic > Marine > Inlet | place: Canada: British... | reverse complement strand
GTCTTTTAAAACTTCGTCCAAGGAAGCCGTTAAAGTTGGTTCCTGGCCATAAGCGTAAATATTGCCATTACAAGTTACCGTAACGTGAAATTCGTCTTCAAACCAACAAATTGACCCTTCCCAACCCTGGGAATATATAAAATTAAAAAAATTTAAAATTCTTAGCCCTAGTTCTTCGTTCATATTATACCCCGAAATAATGTTTAATTTGCTTGACGGCCTGGCCTTCGTCTCTTACTACCAGGAAGAAACCATTCATTCCAACAATGAAGTTTTCCCAATTCTTTTGTTCTTTTGTTTGCACGGCCTTACCTGTTTTAAATTCGAATTCTAAATGTATAACGCCCGATTGCGTTTTTAATAATCCGTAAGCGTCGGCCATTCCGTTACTATTAATTTTCATTGGAACATAATTAATAATTCCGCCGTTAATTCTTTTTGCATAAAAGAGTCCAACGGTTCGGTCAAAGATTCTTAAGTTTGGAATTTCTTTCATTGCCAAAAGTTTGAACCGCTTAATTAATTCCTGGTGATTGAAATATTGATTCGTCATTATATTAACCTTATTTGTTTTTCAACACCTTTTAAAATATGTTCAATAGTGTCCGGGTTTACGCAATTTCCAACTTGTTTATAACGTTGAGTATCGGAAACGCCTTTCGTCCAATCATTCGGCAAACCTTGAAGTTGCTCGCACAAAATTGGCGTAAGAATAGCGTCGTCTTTTTTGTCTGCGCCTTTTGCTCTTATAAAATTTTTACTTGAGAATGAACCGCAACCGCGACCCGTTGTTAAAGTGTTTGCGCGCCCGTCCTGGGTTTCTCTTTGACGCTTTTCTTTATGGGTTCCGTCTTCATTGTAGTCATTACTTGACGACCACGCGACAAGCTCCGGCCACCTGGGCCCGTCTTCTTTTGGAAGCTCCGGCATTTCCCAATTGAACCAATAATTTCGACGCCTCTTTTGTGGTGTCCATTTGTCCGAATTAATAGTTTCGCATTCAACGCCAATTAATTCGGAAATTTTGTCCTTGTTTGCCTTTGACATACTGGCCACATTTTCCATTAAGAAATATTTTGGTTTTTTAATTCTTAGTATTTCCAGGTAAGCAAAAAATAACCTGGACTTTTCTCCGGCCAGGCCTTGACGATTCCCTTTTGCAATTGAAAGGTCTTGGCATGGTGGCCCACCAATCAATAAATCAAAATCGGGCAACAAACGAACCCTTGCTTCGTTAACTACAAGTTTGCCCTTGCTATCAATATCGAAAACCAGGCGTTCAATGTTACCTAAATTTTTTCCTTTATGTTGTGGAAAATTCTTTTCATATGTTTGGTTTGCAAATTTGTCATATTCGGAATAACCGACGCATTTTGCATTTGGTATAATATTATGAATCGCTTTTTCAAAACCGCCGATTCCTGTAAACGTGCTTAAATATTTCATTTGTTAACTCTCCAATCTAAAATTAAAATACTAATAAAAATAACTATAACCAGGCCAAAAAATAGCGGGTCATTTGTGTCTAACTCATGTAATAACTTTTGCATTGTCCAACCTTACGTTATCAAGAAAACCTTGAATTCCTTTTTCAAGTTCGCCCTCTTGCATTTTCTTTTTTAAACCCCTCGAAATTCCAAATTCCGCACTATATTCAAATAATTTTTCCCCAAAATCTTGGTGCAATTTAAAGAATTTTGCATTGGGGCCCCAACCTCGAAGCATTTCAAGACGCTTGTAAGTATTATATTTTTGTTTTATTTCCTGGTATGTTCGTTCTTTAAGAAACTCTTCGTTTACTTCGTGCAATTCCCCGCCAACGTGGTTAATTGCCTCTTTCCCATTAAATTGGGTCGCTTGAACGAAGTCATGGCCACAAACGCAAAACCGCTCGTTAGAATGAAGAACCCCAAAACATTTCGGGCAAGTTTTAACCCCAAGACCTAAGTAAGAATTTTTTCTTGCCGTGTCTATTAATTCAAGTTCCGGTTCGCGAACATCGTAAGGAAGACCCCAACGACTCGTATTGTTTGCATGGTCTAAAATTAACGCAAACTTCTTTTCGTAACTTGTTATTGTTGAACCACAACGCCAACACGAAGGGTCGCCCCCATATTCCGTCGAACAATTTGCGCAAATTTTATAAGGTCTTAAAACTCGACCCCATTGTTGTAATGTTAAGTTTTCCGAATCCGAAGGACGGCCGCCAATTTCTATTTCAATCCAAGGGGCATCGAATCCCGTCGAAAAGATATTACAATTGGTAAGGACTTTATATTTGCCGCTTTTAAGGCCCGCAATTGCGGCGTCCCGTTCTTCTTTAGTATGGTCGGCGTCGCAATGTATGGCCGGAATTCCGGCGCGTCTAAAGGCTTCCGCCATAATCTTAGAATGTTGTTGGTTAACACAAAACATAATTGCCGGTTTTAGCTGGCCGAAATGTTTATTACTCATAATTTTATAAGTTTCGATAACGTCCCCAACAACTTGCATTTTGGAAACACGTTCAAAAACTTCTTTTTGGTCGAAGTCGCCCGTCATTGGATTAACACGAAGTCCGGACGTATCTATTTTTTTAGGTGCGAATATTTTGGCCGGAACTAAAAAACCACGGTCGCGTAATTCGTGGGCCTCGATTGGCTTAACTACCGAATCCCAAAAAGTATGGGTTCTTTTTCCGACACGAAAAGGCGTGGCCGTTAGACCAACATAGTTCTTTTTAAAATATTCTTTTTGATTATTAAAATTTTCGTTGTTGTATTCGTCCAGGGCAAACCCTTCCAGGAACCAAATTAATCGTTCATATGTTGCCGAAGTTAAGTCGTGGCATTCGTCAACAATCCAAAAAGGAATGTCTTGTAAATAATGATATTTAGTATTACGAATTCGATTCCTTAAAGTGTCGATACTTGCAACCGTGCTTAAGTTATTGCCCTGGCCCTTAAGCGTCCCCATAATAGCGTTAGAACCTATTGAGAAATACTTTTCATAGTTCTTTATGGTTTGAAAAATAATCTCACGACGGCGCATTACCGACCCGACGGGCATTCCTTTAGCAACGGACTCGCGAACAAAATCGGCCATCCACAAACCTTTTCCCGCTCCGGTTTGGGCCCACAACATAACTTTTTTGTCGCCCATTCTAAAACGTTCGCTTATTTTGTCCTTACCTTTTTGTTGGTAATCTCTAAGTTCGAACGCCATTATGAAAGTCCCAACTCGTAAACTCTTGTCGTTCTTGTTCTTTTTGCAAGGTCGCCGTCAATAACCGTTTTTGATTCTTTTTCTTTATATTCGGAATCTAAGATTTGATTATATAAGTCGGGTTGCGTGTTCTTCGTTTGTGCCAGGTAAGTTATATAGTCCGCTTGGTTCTTGAATACCAACTTGTAATTTATTTCCAAAACTGTCTTCATTTGTTGCCCTTAAATGCTTATATATTTCTAAGCAACAATAAGTGTCGCTTGTCGGGTCGTGGTGCTTTAAATCGAATCCGATTCGCTCCGACCATACTTTTAAATTATTCTTTTTGTGTCCGGCCTCTTTTCCCATTTTGACCGTGCTTATTAAATAGCTTGAACTAATAACTTTATTCATAGTCCAAACCATTTCGGTTCCGTCCTTAAATTTTGCTTTTCTAAAACACCATTCAAGAAAATTGTAATCGAACCATTTTACTATAATCCAACCTTCCGTTTTACTAAACCAACCGCTTGGGTTTGCGTGACAAATAAAATCAAATGCCGATTCGCCTCTATACTTCGAAAGAAATATTAAAAGCTCGTAACAAAATTGGTCGTTCGGCATATACGTTTGAACGGTTTCGTAACTAATCCCATGAATTCCTTGGGCCTCTAAAGACCACCATTTTTTTGTTAAATCCGGCGGGCAAACGTTTCGAATAAATTCGTCTACAACGTTGCAATGTTCGTCAATAACAAGAATGCAAGCGGAAATTACCCCATTACGAATGGGGCAAGAACCGCTTGTTTCTACGTCGCAAACAATTTTAAATTTAGGACGATTTATAATCATAATTAAAACGGTGCTGAAAATCCGCCGCCATTATTGTTTTGGCCTTGGTTTTGGTTCATGTTTTGATTTTGATTAACGTTTTGCTGCGTGTTTTGTTGTTGATTAAAATTTTGATTTTGATTCATGTTTTGGTTTTGACCTTGGTTCATATTCATTTGACCCTGGTTTTGACCTTGGTTCATGTTTTGATTTTGCATTTGATTATTTTGATTCATGTTTTGGTTCCCGCCGTTATTCATTGGAATACCAAGTTCGCCCGCAAGCCTTACTAGGTCGCCGTCAAACCCCATTGAACCAAAATATTGAGCGTTCTTCGCTTCGTCAATTTTCTTAATTGCCGGGCTTGAATTCGGGTCATTAACCCATTGGATAACCGTACGCATTCCCGAACCGTCTTGTTTCGGTTCCTCTTGAACGTCCAGGTTTAAAACTTTATTAAGGTCAAGCATATTAGATGCAACACCGTTTCTAAGATTTACAAGTTGGCTAAACATTTGAGGGGCCAGGCCACAATAAATTAATGTTTTTAAAGTAATGTCTTTTGCACCACCAACAAATGAACCATACCAAGTTAATTCTTTTGCCGCGCCTTCATGCTCAAAACCAAACTTAACAAAAACTTGAGGGTTCCCGCTTTTTGTTTCACTTACGCCGTAATCTTTAATTGTTCCTTGAAATACACCAATCATAATTAATTCTCCTTTTATTTAATTGCCGCTCTTACTGCGCAATCTTTTGATTCTAATAATTTTCTAATTCCCGCCATTGTTTCGCCAATGTCGCCGCCGTCCTTTATACACCTAACGGCCATTTGGTGCGCAAGCTCCGAAAAGTCCTTACTTATTACTTGTAAGTGTTCCGGCAAATGCGAAAATTTAAAATGCTTTAAAAGCCTGTCAAACGGATTGTCCATTTTTCCCCCTATTGGTTAGTAACGATTTGAAATAGTCGTTCTTTAATTATTTTTAAGTTGTTAAATTTTTGTTGTAAATCGCCGGCCGTGTTCATTTCGGTATTAATAGCGGCTTCGATTTTAGGTTTAATTGATTCGTCATTAACCTGGTTCATTAATTCCTTACACTCTCCAATTACAATATTAAAATCATTTTGAAGCGTGTTGGCTTGTTGGCCAGAATTATGGAATTGGTCAATGTAATTTTGGACAACTCCAAATGTTTGCGGTTTTTGACCGTTTTGAACATTCGCCGAATCGTCTAACATTTCAATTGAATAAGGTAAATTGTAACGGTTTTTCGCCAAATGACTAGGGCGATACTCCGTTAATATTTCTCTTTTTCCAACCGAAACGGCATGGTTCCCGTCTTCCGTTGCGTAAATTTTCCAGTTTAAAAATAAAACCGAACTCGCCCAATCGACAAAAATAGAATTATGATCGAATTTTTTACCTTTATGTAAACACATTTCATAGCGGTCGTAATTCGTTCCAACCATAGGGTCGTTAAAATCAACTTTAATAGAGTGACCAATAATAATAATGTCCATATTTTTTTTGTTCATTATCAATTCTATTTGGTCACGCAATTCAAAAAGCATTTTAGCGGCTTCCTTGTAGGCCTTACCATAACCCTTGCAAGCGGTTTCCATTGTTTTACCAGGTTCACGCGCGCAAATGTCTGCGTGAATTATATTTTGGTGCATATCAATCGAGTCAAGAACAAGAGTTTGGAAATTATGCTTGTCATGCTTCCCTTGTTCAATCTCTTTTAATTGTCCCATTAATTCGGCGTGGGTTTTGTTTCTTGGAAATTTTACAACGTTTAAATCTTGATTCCTTTCAGGCCCAAGAAATACCGGATTTTTCGCCCCACTTGCAAAAATACTTTTACCAACTCCGGGAACCCCGTAAGCTAACATTGCAAGAGGCCCTTTTTCGCGGCCGTGTATTAAAGTTGTCATTACTAAGCGTCCGCCGGCTTAATAGTTTCGCCTTTTTCTAAAACGCAAACAACCCTTTCAACCAACCTTTTAACATCGTCTTTTTTTGTTTCTGAAATTTTCTTTCGTGCAATCATGTTTTTAACTGCGCCCGTGTCCTTATAACCTAACGCAACCGAAGTTTTAGCGACACCGTGTTTTTTTACATAGTTTTTCAATTTACTAACTGACATTTTTGATTCTCCTTTGAATAAGAAATGATTCTTTTTTGTGATTGACATATTTAAACTTAATCAATAGATTGTCAACAATAAAAATAACAAAAAAGAATCATTTTCAAAGGCGGTTTAAATGGAAGACATGGAACAAAACACACAAGAATGGCTTAAAAATAGGTTGGAAGGCATCGGGGCAAGTGACGCGCCCGCCGTAATGGGGCGTTCTTTATATCATACTAAACAAGAATTATGGGACATAAAGTTTCATAAAATACTTGAGACGGAAGAGGAACGACAAAAAAAGGAATTTATTTGTAATAAGGGCCACCGTTTAGAGGCTTGGGCCAGGCCAGGAATAGAATTTACAACGGGCTTGACATGGCGTCCGGCATTGTTTGAACACCAATCTTTTCCATTTATTCGTGCAAGTCTTGACGGTTGGAACCCTCAAGTTTGCGAGTTTTGGGAATGTAAATTTATGGGGGCCGATTTGTTTGCAATTCTTTCGGACGAAAAAATTGCAGTTCTTGAAAGAATTCCGCCGCAATATTATGACCAAATTATGCAACAATTTTTTGTTACCGGAGCAAAACGCGGAAGACTAACCGGCGTTATTGAATTTGTTGAAAATAAAGAAGAGAGAAAAAAACAAAAGGAAGCTGGCCAAGAACAAGATAAAAAAATTATTACTCTTAAATCTTATACTTTAGTAATTGAAAGAACAATGGAAGTTGACGAATACATTAACAAAACCCTAGCCCCGGCCTTGTTCGCATTTTGGAAAAGTGTTCAAGACGGAGTTCGCCCGGAAGCGGAACAAAAAGACGTTTTAAAAACTGATAACGAAGAACTTATTACCCTGGTTAAAACTTACGGGAATCTTGTAAATCAAAAGAAACAATTAGACGAACAAGTAAAAAAAGAGTCCGCAAGAATACTCGGAGACATTCCGGCCCAGGTAACAAAAACCAAGGCTTCAATTGAAGGTCATACGGCCAGGAATCACGGCAAAATGGACATTGAAGGGTTCAAGCTTACCGAGAAAAAGGGAAAAGAAATAATCGACTATACGGCGGCCCTGGAAGCATTTTTTGGTTGGATTAAACAAGTGAAAACTTTAAGCCCGGGCGAAATTGTTCATTCAGTCCAGGGGTTCCCGGAAGAACCAAGTCTTGAAAAATATACCAAGGCCGGAAAACCAAGTTTCGCTATAACTATTCCTAAACCTAAAAAGGAAGAAAAAGAAGTTCGCGAAACTCATAAAGAAATGGACGGAAAAGTTTTCGACCCAAAACCAGGTGACGAATTACCACCACAAAGAACGCCGATTATTCCACTTGAAAACAAAGAAATTGACGATTGGAAAAACCCAATTACCGGAAAAATGCCAAAAGGTTGGAAAACAAAGGGCGATGAATGGCGTCTTGATTATGTAAAAAAACAGGCAAAAAAAGCAATCGAAGAACAAAAAGAAAATTTTAATGATATAATAAAGCTATTAGAACCAAACACACACAAAGAGACAATTGACGGGGTAACATTCGAGAGTTAAAAGGAAAAAATCAAGGGCCGGAATCGGCCCTTTTTTATTTAACAAGTTCCCGATTCTACATTTAACAATCTTTCAAATTTTGCAATTCTTAAAATTGTCGCAAGGTTTTCGTCTATATTGTTCGAAACTTTAACGTCGAACGATTGATTGTCCTCAACCTTTAAAAGAAGAGTGTCGGCCATTGCCAATTTAACAGTTATTTCGCCAAGTTTGGCGTCGTCAACAACAATGTCGGTGTCCGTAAGTTTCTTTTCTAAAACTTCCCCGTTTACGTTTTCAATACAAAATTTTATTTCGGTCATTAAAGTTAAGTCGAAAGGTTTTCCATTCGATTGCATAACCGTTAATGGCAATTCAATAATTTCGCCTTGAACGACCGTCATTTTTTCAATACATAATTCCATGGTTTACCCCTTTAAAGAACCGGTTAAACTTTCATTCGAAACAATTCCCAAAAGCCTTGGTAATGGTTTTATTATTCCGGCAAGCTTAACTTCGGAAACAATTCCTATTAATTTTTTTTGTTCATAATTTATTTTTCCAAACAATCTCACCCCACGAACGAAGCCAACTAAATGGTCGGTCTTGACCGCCTGGGCCTGGGCAATTTCAAGCCTGGAATAACTTTCATCGTCCGGACAAAATGAAGTGTTCGGAGTATTAAAACCGGCGTCGTCAAAGACTTCATACCTAACTTTAATAAATGGTTCGTCCGGCATTAAATAAGTTGAAAGGGAAAATTCCCCGCCCCCATTATTTATTAACGCCAATTGCGCCAAAACGGCGTTGTCCTTGTCTTTTATGGTTGCCCTAACAAATACGGTTTCGCCGTCCGGGCATTCCAGGGTTGCAAGCAACGGGACTAATTGACTTACTTGTAACGAACTCATATGGAAAACTCTCCAATTAAATAATTTCTAATTGTTTTACTTCCATCAAAAGGCGTGTTTGGAACAACCGGAGCTTCGTCCAAAAATTTAATATAGTCGGCGTTTTGCTCTTTTTCTAATTTTGCAACAATCGCCTTTTTTCCGTAATCCGGACTTGTTGCGTCCGTAATCGTCGAACTGTTTTGTTTAAAGTCTTCGAATGCCGTTCTGTATTCGTCCATAAAATGACGACCTAACAAGAGGGCCGAAGTTTCCGAATACCCCTTTGGAATAAGCGCGTAAGTCATTCCTTTCATAACTGGAATTTGAAGCCCCTTAACCAATAAAGTTCTTCTTTTAATTCCTTCGTCAATCATGTCGGATTCATTAACAAAATAATATTTTTCGGTGCTTTTTGTTTCTTCGTTTTCGCTTCCGTCGATATTATACCAGGTTCTTGTTGATACTCTAAAAAGAGCAAAACCGGACGCGTCTCTATTATAAACAATATCAACTTTTAAGATTGGTTCAACCGGAACCATTCCCGCCCCTAAAGTTTTAAACCAAATAACTTTTTGAACTTCCCCTTTAATAACCGTTCTTACCGGAATTAAAGATTGCTTTAAACCAAGTTTATAATTGATTGCATGAAAATGTTTTCCAGACTCGTTTGAAAGGTCGTAAACTTTCGGAACCTTTTGACTTAAATCGGTGTCTATAAAATCAACTAACAATTGGTTTAAAGTTTCGTCCTCTTCGACCGTTAAGGCTTCCGTTAAAGTAAACCTTAAGTCGTCGTCATTAAACTTTAGTACAATTTCAATTTTTGAACTTATTTCTTTCGCTTGTTCGTTAAACGAATTCAAGTCCATTATATTTTTTGTTTTATTTATAAACATTTTAATACCTCACCAATATGGCCGAATAGCCTTTAACTTGCGCGGTTCCGCCGGTTTGCTCTTTTGAAAACCTTAAGTCGCAATCAATGTTTCCGGCCGGAATAGAACCAACTGGAAAAACGAAAGTTCGCCAATTTGAGTTGGCGGCATTTGTGTCTTTTGCCTCTTCGGCCATGTCCGGAACCAGAATGTTTCCGCCAAGGTCAATGTCAAACTCGTAATCGTTACCCGTTGAATGCCCTCTTACGGCCAACGATATAATTAAAAAACAATTGCCCAGTGTTGAAACGTTAAACGTGTCGGAATAAACAACCGTTTTGGTTGTAGTGTTTGGAAGTGTAACCGTCCCTTGTTCGTCGGCCACGCCTTCGACGTTCATAGGCCCAACTGGCCCAACGTTTCCTTGTGGCCCTTGTGGCCCTGTCGGCCCAACGTCCCCCTGGTCGCCTTTGTCACCTTTTAAAAGTGTCGTAAGTCCCGTTTGCCCGTCAGTTATTTCCGGCATACCGTCGGCGGGTCTAAAACTTAAAGCGGCCTCGTTAGTATTAAGGCCGGCCGGATTGCCGTTACTTTTTATTAATACAATATCACTCATAAAACCCTCAATCGACCTTCGGCCCTTATTCTAAACCCGTTAGATTTAAAACTATTCATAATTCCGGTTTTGCCGGCGGGAACAAATAGTTCCCTACTTAAAACATTTGGAGTTAAAAGCAAAACGTTGGAAGTGTCCCCATTTTTCCATTTACTTGAAGGCGTGTCAAAATAGGGAACTTGGTCAACACCGGGGTTTAAAACCTCGGTGTCGTTCAAGTTGGAAAAAAGAAAATCTTTAAACCATTTTTTTGTGTATTTACTCATTTATTAGTAATCCAGTGACTCATAGTTAAAGTCTAAAACGTCGCCCGCTTCAATGATATTTAACAAGTCACCAATGAAAGTTACTCTTGTTTTACCACCGGCCCCGCCCGTGTAAGAAACCGTGTAATCAATTACTTTTTTCTGCTTAATTCCGAATCTTGGAAAAAGAATAACCGAATCTCTTGCCGCCACTTTTGCAAGGTCAATATATTCGTTTGTTATGTCCGTTCCGTTTAAAGTTTTTTCCTCTTCAAAACGTTTGTGACTTACAACCGCACCGCCGGAAATTTTTGTTGAACCGTCAACTAGGTCGTCGTCAACCGCAACAACTAATTGGTTTCCAGAAAAAGTAAGACCGTCGCCCGCGTCAACACTTAAAGTTGAACCGGTTTTTGTAAGACCTTGACCCGCAAGAATTGTTTCCCCAAATTGAGAAAAAGTAAGAGAGTCAACACCTAGGCTAATTGGGTCGGGTGTCGTTAATAGGAATCCAAGTCCGCCGTTATCAGTCCCTTGAGACGCTAAACAAAACATACCTTGAGAAACTACGTCGTCGCCTTCGGCTTTGTCCGCCGAACCAATATTTGCGTCTTCCGAACGTGTTAGAACAAATGGGTTCCCCGCATCACCTAACGCCGTTACAACATAAATACCGTTTTCAAGTCCCGCAACCTGGTTTTTAACAAGTATTCTTTCACCAACCGCAAGGCCAATACCGTCAATCGAAGGAAGGGCCCCGTTTGCGTCACCTGTTAAAGTCGCGCCAACTCCGGAAGCTCCGTTTGCATATGTCGAAGCCGGAAGGGCCGAAACCGTTGCAACCTTAACCGAATCTTTCGGGTCACTAAGTCCAGAAATTAGGGCCTCAACTTGAGACAGGTTAACCGCATCTTGAGGGTCAACACCGTCCGCAAGGTTGGTTATTTTGTTACCCGTCATTGACATTTCTCTAAGCATTTCGAGAATGTCCGCATTACTTAATTTGAATAAATCAATGTCGGCCGTATCGCCCGCATTCCTTGAACGCATGGCCATATTATTACGAAGACGCATTTTAACGTCATTAACCGCATTATCGTCAATCCACTTAGTTTTAATTCTTGACATAACTTAAACTCCTTTTTATTTGTTAGTTATTATAAATTATAATAATAGTATCGTCTTCCGCCAACGAAGTTTCAAGAGACTTTCCCGCCCAACTTATTTCGTTACCATTTATTAACTCGTAATCTTTATTTTCAATTTGTGGTGTCCCGCAAGGAATTGTTAAAAATATTTGCGAAACCGACGGAAAAGCCAAAACAACTTTTTGGGCAACGTCTTCCGCCGCCGTCAATTCTATTGTCTCAACAACCCGACCCGCCGAAACCTCGACTTTTCTTTTTAAATAACCGGCCATTAAATAAAACCTTTTTTTGAATCATACAAATCAACAAAAAGTTTTGAAAATTCAGCTTCGACCGGGGCCCAAGAAACTTTTCCGCCGCGTTTTACCGTTTTGGTTAATGCTTTTTGTCCGGTCATTTCAAAACCATGATTTAACGCATGAAATATTAACTCCGAACAATCGTAACGTTTTTGGTCTAATAGGTCATGTTCTAAGTCATAACCAATATTTTGTTCAAAATCACGTTCCGCGACTTGTCTAATATATTCCAATGCGTGTTTTGAAACTTCGTCGTTAACCAGGCCTTTATTTGGAATTCTAATTTTAACTTCGTCTCGGTTTCCAATTGAACTTAAAAGTGAAACCTCTTGGATTCCGTTCCCAATAGCTTCGACGGTTCTAAATTTCCCGTTCTTGGTATCAATTACGGCCAGCGCGTGAGTTATGTTAGATTTTCTTTTCCTCTTGTCCTTGGAGAGTAATTGCGCCCCATGAATCAAAAGGTTGGAACCATGGCCATAAGTAGTTACGACGCCAATAGCAAAAGGAACTTCCAATTTCGCAAGCTCTTTTTCTAATTTGAAATAATGATTTAAGTTAAACTTTTTTTCGACATATGGAAGCGACCATTGACCGATTGTATTACTTAATAATTTGACAATCCAATTGACAATAAACATAAAAAACCCCTTTGATATATTTTTACACAAAGGGGCGGTTTTATAAAGATTTAAAATTAAATTAGCGGTTTGACGCGTTGCTTGACGAATTTACTCAACGGTAACGAAAGACTTCCGCCCGGGTCGTTTTTTCTATCCGGCGCAATATCGTCATGGCCAATAATTTGTTTTACGCCCATTCTCATTTGCCAGGCCAGGAATTTTGCAAGACTCTCTTCCTGGGCCTCGGTATATCTTTCATACCAACCCGAATGAACATAACCCATTTGTCGGGTAACATAACGGGCCTTTTCTTTTGGAACTACTTTATTAAACCAGGAAACAAGTTTTCCGCCCTTTTCCTTGAGTTTTCCCGCGCAAGCAATCTCGATACCAGGGGCAAACCTTGAAACGCTTGAACGGCCATTTAAAGAACTCTTACCGGCATGATAACCGCCGCGATTCCCTTCCCTTTGTTGGAAAATTTTTCCGTCTTGGTCTAAAAAATCAGTACAAAGGCCACGTTCTAAAAACGACTTCATAAAATCGCGTCCAGTTCTTTTTTGCCAACCCGCCGTAAAATGAACAACGTAAACTTCCGGCCAGGCCCCAAAATTATAAGGGGTCTTTAATTTGGGAAGGTCGTCCAAAAATATAGCTTCCGGATATAATCCAAAAATTTCATTATTTGAATTTGTTGGTCTTTCGGGTTCGATTTGAGGTTTTGAAGGTTTTTTTCTAAATAGATTTTTTATTTTCTGAATTAACCATTTCACTTTTTACCGTCTCTTGTTTTTGTAATATTGAATTGTTTTCTTGGCCCATGGTTTTACTTTTTTTGCGTAAACGTCAACATGGAAACCAATTAGTCCGTCGCAAGTTAATAAATCATAATTACCAGGGTTAAATTGTAAAAAATCTTTTCCCTTTTTGGTGGTTTCTAAAGAATAGAAAACCGGCCATTCTTTTGGCAATCTTTTTGTGATATTGCAACGCTCTTTTTTTGTGCTTGAAACGTTCATAATGTCGAAGCAAGTAACTCGACAACGGTCAAATTGAAAAGAAATGTCCCCAATTACTTTAGGGTTTATTTGTGGCCCTCGACAACTAACTAAGAATATCGTCAATAGTGTCGTCGTAATCAGTTTGATTATTTTCATCTTGCGCCTTTTTTAGTTTTGAAATTAAAATTTTTCCTTTACTAACGTCGTAAATATAACCAACTTCAAGGAAGGCGGCTTTAACGGCGGGTTCAATTGCCTTGTCAATTAGAATTTCTTTTACGAATAACTTAATTAACCAACCTTTTATTCCGCCAAAACTTGCGCTTGTAAAAACCTTTTTAAGTCCGGCTTTTACCATATTGGTAAGGGCCGCTTTAAATGCGGCCCCTTTTATATAATTAAGTATTAAAGTCTTAATTGTATTCCAATACAAAATTAACCCTCTTGTCCGTCAATTTTGTCTAGTTCTTTATCAAGCATTGGTTTAATAATAAGGAAAAAATCGTCAACCTTATTTTCAGTTCTAACCGCAACATTTGAAAAGCAATCTGACATTTCAAGGGCAACTTCTTCAAGAGCTTCTTTTCCAAGCTCAACGCCTTTCGCCTTAAGTCTTTCGGCCGATTTTGCAAGTTCTTCTTTTAAAATTTCTTTCGTTTCCATTTTTAAATTCCTTTGTTAATGGGGTTTACTCAAATAAGTAATTAATGCTCCACCAATCGCGCCAAAAAAGCCACCGAAAAGTGAAACTTTTATTTTAAGTCCTGTCAAAATTTTGTCACTTTCGACCTGGTTAGCCTCGACAACTTCAAGTTTTTGCCATAATTTCTTACGCCATTCCATTTCGTTTCTAACCAAAATCGTTAATTCTTTTTCGTTCATACTTTCATTATGACGCATAATCGTCCTTTTATAAACCCAAAAATTTATTAATTTCAGATACTAGAGCCGTTTTATCGGCTTCGGTTACAATTGTTCCGTCCGGCGTGATTAATTCAATCTTTTCTTTTGCCGTAACTAAAGAACCCGTTTCAAGTAAATTTTTAATTTCTGAATAAGTTAAATTCATTTGCTCGATTTGGGCCGTTGTTAAACCTTTTGAAGCGTTTCTTACAACAAGTAATGCAATTACCCTTTTACCGTGGTTAATCGCTTTATAGGCTTGTTCAATAGCCGCTTCCATTGCGTCGCTTGAAGTCTTGGCCGTTTCGTACGCCGCTTTTTTTGTAGCGTTTTCAACAATTATTTTATTCCCCGACAACACTTGTTCGTAACCAGTAATTTTATTACACCATGTTTCTGTAAACTCCGCGTCCGTTAAAGCGTGTCTTTCGTCAACACAAACCTTGTCGGAAACTTTTTGTTCGCAATCGACCTGGCCCGAACAAACCTCAACCATTGACCTGGTTGCCCAGGTCGGTTTTGAGTAATCGTTAACCATTTCGTCGGCAAGCTCCGAATATACATGGTTATAACCTTTTTTTATTTTTATACATTTTTCCGAATACACCGAAGCGCATTTTCCCGAATTGTTATAAATGGTAATTCCGTTTGTGTCTTGCCCAATTTTCGATTCCGGTAAATATGAAGCCGACGCCGAAAAACTAATTAAAAGTAATGTTAAAAATTTCATAATTATTTCTCCCCTACGCATATAATGTTAGTGCTTCTGTCAATTCCGGCCGTACTGGAACCGCCGCCGCTAACAAAAAACCTGGTTGCAATGGCTCCGTTCGTTCCCGCAATAGTACAATCTCTAGTAATTGCGCCCGTCTCTATTGCCGTACAAGTACAAGCGGGCGTTCCGGAAAAAATTCCAGTAATATAGTTTGCCGTATAGTCTCCGGCCCCGTTGTCTGAATAGGAGTCTATCCAACTATTACATTTTTGGTTTCCACTCGAAGGCGTTCCGCCGCCCATTGAAACCGTACAACTTTCAACTCTCATTTGTGCTTGACTTGATTCCGCATAACTGTTTACTGCAATTCCCGCAAGTGACAAGTTTTTTGTTTGTGGCTTAACGAAGTCCGCGCCCTGTTTTTGACATTTAACATAAATATTTGCGTCACTGGCAACGCCATTAATCCAAGTCCTCAACCTAACCGAACTAGAGCTTGGTTGAACCGTCCACGTTGGGTTGCTTAGCGGGCCAAATGACTCCATTGTCGCCGTACAATTTGGCGTTGCTGAAAAAATCCCCGCATTAAAATTACAAGTCTTGTCTCCGGTTCCATTGGAAGAACAATTTCCATTAATCCAATCTATATTTTCTCCGGAAACGGTTGTTGTAGATAGTGCCATACTAAACTCGTTAACCGTTTCACTTGTAACCGGACTTGCTTTATATGTATTAACTGTTTTATTTCTATCCGAACCTGTTTTTTTTCCAATGCAAGAAACCCAAACATTTGAAGAGGTTCCAGAAACATTCGTACTTCTTATTCTAACTCCAGTATTTAAAAGAGTTCCGTCAAAAAAATCAACATTCACTGGACTTGTTTCCGAAGTACAAACAAGTTCCGGAGTATTTGAGAGATCTATAAAAGTACAAGACGAATCGCCCGTTCCGTTTACCGAGCAACCAGAAACAACACCGCCGTCATTTCTTGCAAGGGTTCCCGCCCCCGTGTCCAATCTAAAAGAAAAATCGCTTGGCAAGTCGCTTGTCCCAAGATTTCTATCGGTTCCCGCAAAAGTTAAATCCCAATCAATTGGCAATGAAGCAACCGCACCAACGTTTTTAATTTCAACGTGTAAGTTTCCTTTGTTCGCGTCGCCACCAATTGCGGCCGCCGTCGGACATTGAAAAGAAACACTAAATGGCCCCGTCGTTAAAGACCTGGCCGGAATTTTTCTATTATTTGGAAGGTCTTCATTTAGAATTAAACCATTCGCATCAACAATATGAAGTTCAAGGTTTTCGTCTGCGCCCGTGTACTCAATTCCAACTTCGCAAGTTCGGCCGTGGAATTTAGAAAAATCAAAATTTAAAACCGAACTACTAATTACGTCGTTTTGCGCCGAAGGTGTAAATCTAAAAGTTTTGTCACCTTCAATTACTTTTTTCTCGTTTGGTGCGGTAATGTCGAACGCTATAAAAGTCCCGGTTCCCGTGTTAGTCCAACCCGTCGTTCCGTCTTCCGCGTTTGCGTTATCGTCTTCCCCGAAACCATTTATTCCAAGACTTCCGGAACCGCTTCCGCTTCCAAGTTTTTTATATGCGTCGCCCGCTTTTTTCTTTTGAAGAACTTCGCCGGTTGCCGTATCAAATTTAAAACCAACCTCTTCGCCGGAAACTCTAAACGACATAAATTGTTCGCTATTTGCACCGTCACCAACTTTTAAGTCGCCCGCAAACTCTCCGTTTCCAGAAAATACACCCGCGCCCGTAACGTCCAGGCCTTTGTTAAAGTTAAAGACTTTTAAAGTATCATTTATTAATAATTTTGGGTTGGCCACGCCGTCACCAATATTAAAAATAAATTCCTTGTCGTCCCCGTTTGCCCCTCGACCCATTGTAAAATTGTCGGTGTTTTTAACTTCCGGAATACCGGCCGCAAAAACGCTAACGCTTACGAGAATCAAGGTTAAAAATAAGTTTCTTACCATTTTCATTCTTATACCTCTTCGATGTTTGATGTTAATTCGTTATTATTACCAAGGTTTTCGATTGCCGTATTGTTGTCATTGAACATATTTCCTTGAATCAAGCAATTGTTACCATTCACTTGCATGGCCTTGTCGCCACCAACATTAAAACTTAAAAACCTTCCATTTAATATTCTCACTCGGTCGGCATCAATTTGCAACCCAATTACCGCACCGGTTGGCCCGTTTTTAGTAATTCCGGCATTGGCCTGGAATGTAAAATTCATGCCCGCCTGGTTAATTATTTGAGTATCGTCAACCGCAAGAGTAGAAACAATTAAAATATTTTTCTTTGTTGCAATGTCCGGGTCGGCCATTAATGCGTTAATATCTGCGTGAGTTCCCCCACCGCCAACAAATGCGTCATAAATTACAGATTGTCCCGAAAAGTTATCAATTTCCGCTTCGAAAAAATCAATCCATTCGCCCATGTTGTTAAATAACCAGTTCATAAATTCGCGTGGCGGTCTTTCGTCCGGAAGCCAACCGGCCTCTTTTTTAGCGGCCGAAGGTTCGACCGTTACCGTCCCAAAATCGGGGTTTCCAACCGTCCATTCCGGTTTGCTCGTTGGTTTTGCCATTTCCTATGCTCCTTTTTTGTTAATATTCATATGTTAAAGTCCTTCCATGACGCCACCAATAAGAGGGTCGGCGATTGTTCCAAACCCGCTATCACTTGCGCTATTTCCATCAAAACTAAACTTGTTTCTTATAGTGTAACACTGGCCGAATTTTCCGCCAATAGAATTGTCCGCCGTTGTTCCAAAACCAAGCCCAGGCGATTTTGAATTCGTTCCGCCCATTGCGAACGCTTCAATCGGGTCATAAATACATAAATAATTTACTCTTACCCCGCCCATTACGACGCGTTGCAAATTAGTAATTAAGAACTCGACCGTTAATGGGTTTATTATTCCGTCGGAACCAACGGCAATTTCGGCATTGTTTAAATTCATATAATGAACAAAATCGGCCGAAGTTAATAATTTAAGTGTATCAATAATTCGTTCGGGTTCCCCGTTCGAAACGTTTGCCCCGATTCGGGCAAGTAAAAGAATTCTATAAAAATCGTCTTCAAAATTTAATCGGTCTTGACCAACAATTAAACCTATTTGGTCAAGCTGTAAACCCGAGGCCTGGAATACTCCAAGCCTAAAATCGCATAAATCAAAAAAGGTGTCTTCGAGGTCTTGGGTTCCCGTTGTAAGGGCCCTAATTATTCCGGCAAGGTTTTCTTTGTCCTTCCATTGTTCAAGTCTTCGGTCAAGTCCTTGTTCAACATGGTTGTCAATTTTAATGATATTACTCATGTTTTCCCCTAACTATTAACTGTTATTCGACTTGAATCAAATTTTGCAATTTCTCTTGGAGCAATAACCACGTTGTCGTTCAATGTTGGCGGGTTAATTTTTCCAATTCTAATATCAATGTCAAGAATCCCAGGAATATCGTTAACCGCACAAATTAAAGAATTTGAACCAAAAATAATTATGTCCTGGCCAACTGTTAAAGTTGAACCAAAATCAAGAAAAGCTTGTTCAACTTGGTCGTCTCCGTCAACCGGATATAATGCGCCTTTTGTAATATCGGCTTCAAGCCAAATGCCTATTTCGTTCGGCCTTGAAAATCTTACCGTTTGTCCGAAACCTTGAGAGTCATTAACAATTTTTGTAATATCGCCAATCGTCTCTATTCCGCCCCCTACAACTAAAAAGATTGCTTCGGCAAGGTCGTCTTCATCGTCGCCTAAAACGACAATATCAAGCGAATGCGGCGGTCTTCCGTCCGGGTCAATGATTGATGTATTATTTTGAAAAACAATAACCGCTTCGACTAATTCGCGGGCCCTTAGTTCCGAAAGAATTGCTTCAATCGTTGCCGCTCCGGCAATTTGCAATTCTTGGTCACGCCTTGCCTTTAGTTCCGCGTCGGTTTCGGTTTCCGAACCAACTTCCGCGTCTAACTCATTTATAAAAGAGTCCATTCCGCCAACCGGCGTTTCGATAACTGTTAAAGTCCCCGCGTTTGCCACCAATGGCCCCGCCGTTTCTGCTAACAATTCGATATTTGCCGACTTAAAAGTTAGGCCGTCAACAATGTTAATTGTTGCGTTTTCTTGAGTTATGAACCTGGCCGTCGTATTTCCAACAACCGAAATAATTGTTCCGGCCGGAATTATAGTCCCGTTCGTTCCGCGAGCAACCCCCGAATTTATGGAAGAAAATTGCGGCCCTCTTCGAACCGTTCCGGTAAGCGAAACAACATTGTCTAATTGGTTCCCTTCCGACGTTATAGGGTATTGGGAATTATAAACGTCCTGGGACAATTCCCAAACCAACGATTCACGTTCCGCGAATATGGCAATAATTTGCCCTTCCGGAGACGCGTCCGAAAGGTCGATATTGTCCCCGAATTCGTCTTTAAATCTTTGTTGTATTTCTGCAATTATGTCTTCGAGACGTTTTATTTTAAATCCGTCCGCCGTTAATCCAAATGTCATGGTAAAACCTCGTTTATAGTTAAATTATTACCGTTAATTGTTCTTACGTCAAAATCAACTGTTAATTTTCTTGTCGCGCTATCTAGGTCAAGGGGTTCAAAACGTTGTAAGTCATTGACTCCATTGGTTCCAATAATACGGTCTTTAAAAGCCGCCTCTATAATATCCGGTGGCGTCCCTTTTACAAAAATGGCCTGAAAATATGGAAGGCCCTCGTTTTTGTCAAGAAACCATTCCCCTAAAAAGAATTTAAGATTTTGAATTAAACGTTGTCTAATTTCTTCGTCCGAATTATTAACAGTCCAAACAAACCTATTATTTTCAATTGCAACGTCGTCGTTGTCATTCATTTTTAATTGAGTCATTACGATATTGTCCCCGGGTAAGTTCCCGCCGAAGAACCGCTTGTTACCGGCGTCGTCGTTACCCCATTTGCTTTTATATGATTAACTATTTCAGTACAAGCCGCAATCCAAACCGCTTCGAGTTGGGCCGTCGTAACCGGTGCGCCGTCCGAAGGCGCGCTTGCAACAACCGCCGCCGCGACCGATTGCCCCATAGTTGTTCCGTCCAATGCCATAAATTACCCCTTTAGTATATCAACTTTCGCTTTTATATCTTTCGCCGCGTCTTCATACGGTTTATATGCCGCCGAATCGTTCCATTTCATAGGGCCGAAAGTTGTGTTCGTCGTAGAAATTTGGATATTCGCCGCAATGTTAATTACTTCGTCCGCCAATTTGGAAACCAAATCAAGTAACTCTTCCGAACCATTTGTTATTTTAAACTTATTATTATTTAAAATTTCCAAATACGCACCATTTAACTTTAATTCAATCGAGTCTTCCGCGGCCGAACTTGCCATTGGTTTATTACTTGGATTTAAACCAGGGTAAAAAACGGCGTCACTTAATGAATGTTTTCTTGGGTCTTGCGGGTCAATTTTCCCGCCCGATACAAGCCAACCGTCAATTGAACGCTCGTTAAAAACAAGTTGTCCCGTTTGTCCTGGTTTTATTGGTAATCTCAAATGGGCCGGCCCCATTCTTTGAAAAGAAACCGGAACGTTTGAAATTGTAGGCAATTCAATTGCTTCGGCTTCGTTTTTATATTTTCTTTTTAATACCGGTTGAACGACCGCCAAATTTTTGGCGTAATCGTAACTTATAACCTCGCAAGGTAATGCGGTATGTAATTCGCACAAACTGGCATCAATAACGGCCTGGAGAGTTTGAATAAGTGTCGGCGTATTTTTTCGCGCGTCCGTTGTCATAATATTTTACCCTCAACTTTAACTTGCCAAGAACCCTCTTGCGTATCGCCCGAAAAAGTAGTTTTTTCAACCTTAACGTTCGCGCCCGAATCTTTTAAAAATATTTGCGATTCAAGTCTTACCGCACGGCCAGGCCTTATTTTTGGATTTAACAAGGAAATAAATTCAACCTTGTCTTGGGTCTTCGTTGGAAAACCAATTAAACCAGTTTCTTTTGAAAGAAAAATTGCCTCTTGCTTGTCCGTTTCTGCTGGCCCTAAAATTAATAGTTCGCCATTTTGAACCGACCATTCAAACCCGGCTTGTTCGCCCATTTGGTTTAATAATTTTTTAACCGAACCGGAATAAGAAAAACCGTTTTGGTAAGTAATGCTTTTAATGGTTGTTTTAAATGCCGTCGAAACTAATAACTTGCTTGCGGCTTGTTCTATAATTTGTAAATTGGTTGCCCCTTGGGCCAGGCCCAATTGAATATTAGATTCGCGAATTGTTTTTTCTGCGTCTCCGGCCTCGATTGTAACTATAATATCCGGGCCCGAACGCTCGACATGAATTCCGTTTTTTTCGTCAATGTCACCAAAAAATAAAGTTGAAAGTCCCGTTGATTCATAACCAACCATTAAAAAACAAACTAAGTCTTTTTGTTCTAAAAAAGTCCTGGACTCTTCCGAAAGATTATAAACTTTTATTTTTGCTTTATTGGCATTCCCCGAAGAGTCCTGGCCAACCTCGAAATTAATTCTAGTTTTAAAAACTCTTGCAAAAACGGGTTCAACTGGGCCATTCGTTGCGGAAACTTTCGGGCCAACAATCAATTCGGCTTTTCTTAAAAATAAATAGTCTTCCGAAGCCATTATTCCGATTCCTCATAAAAAAGTTTTATTTCACTTCCAAAATTTTCGTCCGTCGCCTCGTTATTTTGTCCGGTTTCATCTAAGGCAATGAATCGGCCAGGGGGTAACGTTTCGTCAATATATTGGTCATGCAATGGAATGTTAATTAAAATAGGAATATCGCCAATAAACAAGTTTTCTTTTGCTTGGTCATAAATCGACATATACCAACGCCCCGACCTGGTATTAAAACCAAAATCAAGAGTGTAAATAACCCCTTCCAGGTCAATTTGAAAATCATATGCTTTAAAGTCCGAACGAATCGGTAATACTAAAGTCGCCATTAAAAAATTCCTACCTTTTTAAAACCTTTCAATAATAAACTTGAATTGTCTTCTTGCGTTGCGGTCGCGGCCTTTGTTGATTGCTTCCCAAGTTTCCCTTTCGAGCTGGCCGAATTTGCGGCCCCGCCCTTTTCAACTTTAAATGCGGGAATTTGAACAACCGAACTTGCAACAATTTGAATTTGCCTTAATTCGGCATTAAACAATAAGTCCTTGCCGTTTGCCGCCGACCTTGGAGCGGTTAAACTTGTAAGAACCATATTTTCATAACGTTGCAATGAAGTAACGATTGAAAATGGTGTTCTTTTTTCCATAATATCATTTAGGTATAACCAAGCCTCTTGGGGTGTTCTTCGAGTATTTTTAACCAGGCCTTCAAATGAAGACTTGTCCCCGTCAAGGAAGTCGTTAGCGGCCCCAAGAAAATCGTCCGTCGAAACCCCAAGTCCTAATATAGAAATTGGCGTATCTGAAATTAAACCTTCCATGCTTAAACTTTTTGGGTCTAATTTTATATGGTCGGAAATAATGCTTCCGTCCTCAACTTCGTTGTCCGTAACCCTGGCCGTTCTTTTATGAGATTCCGAAAAAGAGGCGTCCAGTTTCAAGAAACCGATTTGCGCCTTTGTTGGAATTCGAAAAACACTTTTCAATAATGACATAGCTAAACCCTATATTTGTCCAATTTTTTATTAATCTCGTTTGCATCTTTAATTGTAACTTGGTTGGCCAAACCATTCAAACAACACTTTTTAAATTTTTTACCCGACCCGCAAACGCAATTAAAATTTCTAGGCCATTTTAAAAGCGGGTTAGGAACGGAAGTCGGAGTTATGTCTATTTTAAATAGAGAATAAGCAAACCTTTTTACTCTCCAATAAAGACCGATTAAATGATTTTTCATAGTATCTTACCTTTCAATTTGACTTTCGCCGTCCCTTACCGTGTCTCTAAGCATTCCGCCAAGTTCCCCTTGTAAAGTTGTCGTAACTAAGTCTTTTGCATCGTCCGGATTCATTCCGGTAACGTTTAAATTAATTTCATTCTTGGCCTCAACATTTACGGCCTTGGTTGCCCCTTCCGCGCTTGCGAATGGTGTTGTTCCTAAACCTGTTATTGGGTTGTTGTTTGCCGTGGCCTGGCCAACGGCCGAACCTAAATTTTTACCAATTCCAAGGGCCCCGCCAAGCGAGTCTTCGTTACCGATTCCGAAATTACTTAAAAGGTTTCCGCCAATTTTTTTCAACCCTTGCATAAACGAAAGTTTTCCGCGAACAACATCAACAATCGCGAGTAATGACTTGAATCCGTTTATAATAATTCTAACCGGTGTTAATAATGCCGTAACTAGAAATTTTCCTATGGTTCCGAACATTTGAAATTTTTCCGACATTTTGCCGAATATCATTGTTATACCTTCAAGCATTCGACCAAAAACCGAGTCCCGGCCTTCGGAAAATGCAATAATGTCTTCCGCGATTAAAGCGATTGCCGTAACAATTGCCCCGATTGCAAGAGGTATAAGCATCATTTTTAATTGAGCAAAAAGAGCGGCCGCGCCCATGGCCTTCCATGCCAGGGCCAACCCAAATATGGCCTTTGTGACTAGACCGATTCCGACCAATAACCCCAAGCCCATAATTGCGGAAAAGATTTTAAACGTTACGCCTAAAACTTTATTCCAACCCCCAAATATTCCGACAAGTCCAGTTAAGGCCCTTGCGAAAGTAGCGATTAAGTTAACCATGTTTTTGAAAAGACCAACTAAGTTTTTAACGAACTCAATTGCGCCCGCTTTTATTATTTTTCTATTTGCGGCAAACCATTCCAGGAATGTAGAAACAACTTCTTTTGCGGCCGGAAGTAATTCGTTTCCAAGCTCTTTTGCGAAGTTGTCCATTTGACCCTGGACGGTTGAAATTAAACCAAATAAAGATTTTGATTGTTTGGCCATAAGTCCGGCGAATTTTCCCGAACCGGTTGCCATACTTTGTAACGCCTTATCGACGTCTTTGAATCCAACCTTACCGGTCGAAACCATTTTAAAAATTTCTTCTTTATTTACGCCGAAACCTTTTGCGAGTTCGTCCAGGATAGGAACCCCGGCTTCCAGGAACATATTAAGTTCTTCCATGGTTGCCTTACCCTTAGTTTTGATTTTACCAAAACCACGAATAAGAGTCCCGAACTTGTCTTTTCCAACACCGGAAGCAATGTCACCAAGAACCCTGGTTTTTTCAATAATGTCCTCTTCGGCAATACCGAAGGCCAATAAACCTTTCGAGGCTTGAACAACCTCTTCGGTATTAAAAGGAGTAACGTCCGCAAAATCTTTAATTTCTTTCATTAAATCTTTTGCTTTTTCTGCGGAACCAAGCATTGTTTCGAATGCAATTAGGGTTTGTTCGTCCCCGCCCGCGCGGTTAAGTAAAAACCCTATTGCTCCGGCCGTTGCGGCGGTAACTACGCCCACGGCCTTTAAACTTGCCTTAATGGTATTAATACCGGCGTCGAGTTCTTGAAGAGGTTTTTTGTCTATTTCGAAACCCCATAAAGTTACTAATTCTCTTACTATTCCGCCGGCCATGGCATTACCCCTTATTTGTTTCTTTTCATTTCTCTTTCAAGTTTTTTATTTTCGTCGTCCCTTATTACTTGCATGACGTCCATTATTTCGTGTGAGTCAAACAAGTCGCAAATGTCCCATTTTTCTTCCACTTCCCAAAAACTTGCAAGTTGTGGCGTATGAAGGACGGGACGCCATAAAAACCAATTTACATTTCCGTCTGCGAGCTTTTCCCATTTTTCACTATCTTTATTGTTTCGGCTATTTTTGAGAATAGTTCGGAACTTCCGCCCAAAAAACGTTTATAGTTAACCCCCAAGGCTTTCATAGCTATTTTAGGTAATAAAGCAAGGTCGGCTTCAAAAACGGCATGGTCAACATTTAAAGGTTCCCCGTTCATTGTTACAGAACCAAGTAAAAGGTCGAGTTTTTCAATAACGTTGTCGTCGTCGATTCTATCGAATACACCTAATAGCGCATTACCAAGCTTTTCAAAATTCATGTCGTCTTCTTTTATGTCAAGTAGGTCTTCCATTTTGTTAACCTGGCCGTCAAAAGAACCGATAACCTTACCGGCCGAACCGCCTATAAGTTTTCCCATGAACATTAAAAATTTAAGTGATTTTGAAGGTTTTAGTTTTTTGAATTTAAAGACAATATCTTTTGGGCCGTTCCCAAAATCAACCGGTAATTCTAAAGTTGTACTTTCGTTTTGCATGGTATCTTACCTCTTTTTTAGATGGGCCCGGTTCATTCCAGGCCCATTAATTTGTTATAACTGTAAAAAGTTAATGTCTGCGCATTCAATAATCCACTCTCTTGGCCCGGATTCTCTTCCGTATGACTTCGAGCTTGGTTTTACAATCCAAGATTGTGTTGCAATAACATTTTCTTGGCTTGGGTTTGACTTGTCCGCGATTTTCGAAGGAACAACCCCCGCGCCGCTTGCTTCGTCAAGATTTGATAACGTTTGAAGGTATGCGTTTGAACTAGAAAATTGCGAAAGTGTAAAAGTTATCCTTCCCATTTTGTTATTAGTTCTTGAACGTGTAACATTTCCGTCAACGTCAACTTTTGAAGTAAAAGAGTCTTCGTTTCTTTCGGCTACAATTTCCGAACCGTCTTCGAACCCTTCAATTTCTTTAATACCAACTATTAAATTTACTGCTTTAAAATCATATGTTCCGTCTAACATGGTAGCCCCCTTATACGCTTAGTGTTCCGTCAATTTGAACTTTGTGAATCGCACCCGCATAATTTCCAGTAAACTTAACGTCTCTTAAAAATCTTGCGGCCCTATCGGCCTTAGTTGTGTCCGCTCTTTTTGGAACCGTTACAACTGGCCCGTCTTCCCCGCCAACTAGAATTAATCCGTCAACGGCACGGTCAAGAACTTCCTCAACTTGTAAACCGATTGACTCAATTCCGCCGTCCGTGTAAGGAACCTTGTCCGAAGAAACCAATAATCCAAAAACGTTTTCTTGAATTCTTGCTTGAATCCAATCCGTTCCTCTCATAATGTCGATGTATTCGCCCGAAGCAACAACACCCTCTTCAAACATATTAAAACCGGCAATTGGAATATAAATATTTCCGTTCTTGTCTTGAATGTTTTTCTTTTCCGCCGAAGTGAATTTATTCGCCGAAATTGCGTTTCCTTCTTTGAATTTCCAAGTCGCGCTTCCCGGGTCTTTAGGGGCCATAAGTCCAACCCAAGCGGCAATTTTATAATCAACTAATTCCGCGGCCGGAACCCATAAACCAAATGTTCGGTCATAGTTTTGAAGTTTTAAGTCTCCAATTATTCCAGGTGTTAAACTTGATTCCGTTTCATCTTTCGAATTCGCGTCACTTGTTTGGTAAGCGTAAAGTTTAATTATAGTTTCGATGTATGCCGAAACAAGAGTTACTTGTAATGGCGTGTGAGTAGTATCACAAAGAAAATACCAATCGTCGTCTTCGTCTCTTGCCGCAATCAAGTCTTCAACTGGGCCGTTATTTGCAACACCCGCCGTAATGCTAAGTTTTGCGTCACCAACCGAAACCGAATAACCTTCCCCGCCATTACTTGCCGTAATGTCGATTTTGTCCGTTCCGTTTGCAACGAATCCCGCGTTTACGCTTGGAATTCCCGCAAGTAAAGCAATAAGACCGGCTTGAATTTCCGCGTCCGTTGCGTCTGCGTCCGAAATGTATTCGACAAGAATACCGTTAAAAGTAACCGCGTAAGTCGCCGCATTTTCCACGCTATCAATGTTAATAATGTCGGTTTGTGCAATACTTGGCGATTGCTTAATTACCTTTAATTTTTCAATTTTAGGTGATTGCGAAACCATTGCCGAAGCCGCTAAATAAGTTTGACTTGCCGTCGTGAAACCGTCCGCAATTAAACTTTCAAGAACCGAGTCACTTTCGTATTCAGTAACTAAGTTTGTTAGTAAAAGATTTGCTTCCGTTGACAAAATCGCCGGAACGCCAAACCCTTTTTGTGTTGGAACTTTTGTGTCCCTTGTAATGTTTACTTTTACAATTGAGTCTAAAGACATAATTCTTACTCCTTGTTTATATCCGCGTTTGTATTAATAATTTTTCCGCTATCCGTTTCAAGCTCTCCTTTAATTTGGACACCTTCAATTAAACCAACATTTGTTTCTTTATTATTACTTGAATTGAAAAATATGTCCAATGACGAACGACCTTCAAACCCCGTGTCCAATGGCCCGGAAATGTCCAGGACGTCACCTTTGTTCGTTATCGCAATGCAAGCCTTTTCTTTTAATAGTTGGCAATAGTCCGGGTCGTCTAAATAAGTAGAAATATCCGAAAGGGCGTCGTTATGGCCAGCTCGAAAAGCTTTAACGGAGAGTGTATAAGCTCTTTGACCAACCAAGTTATAATTCTTAGTTCCTTCGGCCTTACCATTAAAACGCATTTCATCGTCCATGGTTATTTTTCGAGGGCCAGAAATTATTTTAAGTGTTAAATATGGGCCCGTTGGTCTTGGGGCATCTTTTCCCGTAACCTCTTCCGCGCGCGTAACCGTCCATTCGTCCGGCAATACCTGGTTACAATAATCAATCCAGGCCTGGATTATAGTATTACTTTTCATTTCCCCCGCCTTGTCCGTCTTCCATAATAGCAATAGACTCGTAATGGTTAATGTCCGTAAATTCCGACCATTTTTTTACATTAAAAATTTCGAAACACTTGCCGTCATATTCAATTATGTCGGCCGCTCTTTGACTCTTTTCATCGGAAGAAAAAAGACGTTCTTCCGAAAATATAATTACCGATTCCGAATTTCTCCGGTGTTCGGGTAAAAGTTTAATCATGTTTCCGCTTAAAGGTTGAATACTTGCTTCCATGTCGAAAACTTTTGATTCGCCTCTTTTAAACTTACCGTCGTCGCCCCAAGTTCCGCCTTGCTTCGCGCGTGTAACTGAATATGTCCCCGTTATAATATCAATCATGGGTTCATTACCTTTATAAACGTAATCGAGTTAATCAACTGGCCAGTGTCCCATAAAGTCGTACCGCCCTCGTTGATTGCTCTTTGTGAATCGGGATTAACTTCCCCGCTTTTAATAAATGCCTTAATATCATTTTCTATTGTAAAGCCAAGAATATCAAGAGCTTTTTCAACTGTCATTTTGCCGGAATAGATTTTAACCAGTAATTTTTTGTTAAGTTGTTCGTATTTTTTTTGGTTTTGGTCGAAAGACGCCCTAACAAAAGACCTTTCGGGCATATTGTTGGTTCCGAATTCGTGCCATAACGCAACGTCCAACACCGTAACAAAACTTTCGGAGTCGTCGGACGTTTCTTTTTCTGCATTTGTAGTTGATTTTTTTTGAGGATAACCAATTTTTACATATGGTTTCTTTTCGAGCTTGCGCAATTCTTTAACAATGGCATTAAAACCATGGTCGATAACTCTTGTTTTTGGTTTCTTCGACTTAATTACGGCCATTTTAGCAACTCACAAATATAGGGCCCTTTAGTAACTGTTTACGAATTCGAATAAATTCTTTTCCATAAATAGTTAAATTATATGAACCGTCTTTTTTCTCAACGTCGGAACCGGCGTCAAATGTTCTTTCGAGCTGGCCAACTTTTACTTTTGTTAGTTGTCCCGTTCCGCTTGAACCCGTCCCGCTATTCTTAGCACGTTCGGACATGGCAATTAAATGCGCTGTAATCAATGCAACGGCGCGGTCGTACTTACAACCCCATTTCGTTTCGGAAACCTCGCATTCGGCTTCGGTTGCGAATAAATCAAGTTCCGAATCGGACTTGCTTGCGTATTCCGGAGCAACGACTTTTCGAAATAATTCGTAATTTAACATTTTGAAAACTCCTAAAAAAAAGGGCGGAAAAACCGCCCTTGACAATTATATTATAATTATAAGCTAAAAAAACTATTCTTGCGAACCTTCATTTTCGTCGTTACCTTCGCGGTCGGCTTCAATCTTTTCTAATTTCTTTTCGATTGCTTCCTTAACGCCTTTTCTAGTTTCCGATTCTAACCATTCTCTTAATAACGGAGTGTTTTCCGTTTCTTTTACTAGGGCCTTAGCGTCGCCAACGTTTAGGCCTTCAATTCCGCCTTTGTTGTCTTCGTCATTTCCTTCGTTTGAATTGTCCGACTTTTTAACTTCGCTTAAAACTTCAATCATTGGAACTTTTCCGCGTTTAAGGTCAACAACTTCCGTTTCCATTCTTTTTTTAATTTCCGGGTGCGCGCTAACTTTTTCCCATTGCTCTTTTGTGAACTCGTTAACCCCTGGCATGAATTGAATAACCGAAGCGTCCGGAAGACCGGCCCCAACACTCATTACATTTGATTTGTTCCATTTTACTAATACTTTTGACATTGTAATTCCTTTGTTGTCGTTAATAATTTCCTATTGGACTATATTTTTACCTAATTTCTACAAAAAGAAAAGGGCCCCATTTGGGGCCCTCTTTTTATATTCAAAGGAGATATTCGGAATTAGATTCCGTCTGCAAATGCTACACTTAGCGGGTAATAAATTAACACGCCGCCAAATCTATGGTGCGTAGGAACTACATATTCAAGACCTTTTTCTTGAACCGGTAATTGCTTAAATTCGCTTGGAATTTCCATAGTAAGCGCGTCCGCGTCTCTTCTATAAACAACCATTTTGTCCGTTCCGCCCGCTCCCGAACCTTTCATTTCGTCAACCCAAACTAGGTCTTTCATATGCGGGTTGTTAGACATGGCCCAATCAAGAACCGACTTGTCCGACCCTGAAAGTCTTGGAGTGTTCGCAATAAGATTCCATTGGTTAAGAGGTAGTAACATAGTGTCGGCAACCTCAACGCCTTTAGAAACATCGTGAACCGCTGTAAACATTGAAGTAATGTCACGAATAATTAAATCCGGAGTAGTTACTTTTGAAGCGAAAGTTTTAAGTCCGCCAACACCGTCGGCCGCAATAATAACCTCTTGAATGTTAGGGTTCGTTAAGAAACCTTGCAAGTTGTGAGTCGCGTCTCCGAAAAATGCAATCTTGTTTTCAAGAACCATATGCGCACGTTTCGCCGCATTTGCTTTTCTTGTAACAAGAGGTTTTCCGGCCATTTTAGCGGCTTGAACTTCGTCATAGTTGTAACCATAACTTGAAGCAATTGTTCTAACTCTTGAAGTGAACTCTTGGCCTTTAACGTCCGCTCTTGGAAGGTCGTCCGCGTAGTTAGAAATGATTTTCGCCATTCCAACTTGGTCATATTGTTCGTAAGTAATAGTTTCCGCTCCGGCGTTAGTTGAAAAATCCAATGGAAAAATCAATCTTGCCTTTAAAAAAGGAAACTTAATGTCGTATGTTTTAGATTTAACGTGTTCTAACTCACGCGCAAAAAATATCGACTCGCCTTCGTCCAGGTTTTTAAATCCCTGGTATTCTCTTGGTGCTTCGTCGAGTTTTGTAAATTTAGGTTTCATGTTTAAAACTCCTATCCTTAGTTATTATTATTTAATTCCATTTAACAACTATTCAATTACATTAATTGAATAACCGCAATATGTTTCCCGTTTACAAGCTCCGAACCTCTTACGAATCTTGCATTTGGTAATGCTTCAAGTCCAGTTCCCGCCGTTGATGCAAAAATACCTAATTGGTCATTTCCGCCGTCAACTGCCGTTCTAACTAGAACCGCGTCCGTTGCAACAACGGCCTCTTCGCATTCAACATAAACTTTTCCAAGCTCCATAATTGAACATGGTCTTTTGTCTTCATAACCAGGTTCAAGACCGTCTTGAATGTTTTCCATTGCGTGAGATTGAAGCGCAACACCTCTTTTTAAAATTAATGTTAATTCGCCCGGGGCCGGTAATTTACATTGTAAATTTTTATCCGTTCCTAAAACTGCATAACGACCAAATCCAACCCTACCTTCAGCGGCGTAACTTGATACGGTGTCCGGAGACAAATCGTATTTTTGACCGTTGAGCGCAAGACCTTGTTCTTGTACTTGTGTTTGTGACATAGTTCTTACTCCTGTCTATTGATTAATAAAAGTTACTCTCTTCCGCCGATAGGGCCTAAAGAATTTTCTTGTTCTGTTTTCATGTTGTCTAAACGTTTTTGTTCCGGAGAAATATAAACGTCTTCGTCACCATCGTTATTTTCTCTTTTCTTAATTACTTCCGCCGCTAATTTTTTCTTAGCTTCGTCCGCGCTTGAAAAGTTTTCAACAATATGGTCAAAACGAGCATCAACATATGATTCATTTTTAAGTTTCTCTTCGTCAATTTTTGGAGAGTCCGCTTTAATGATTGCCGTTTTAATTTCTACGTTAGTCATTGAATCAAGTTTTGCAACCTCTTCCGTTGACAACATTGTTTTACCCGCATTTATTACGTTAATTCTTTCGCTAACCGCTGCGTCGAATTTTTCTTTCGGCATTTCCGGCTTAACCTTTTTTTCAAGGTCACTTTCAAGTGAATCAACTTTTGCTACAAGCTTACTTTTCCCCGACTTAAGAACTTCGTTTTCTAGTTCAAGTGAATCGGCTTTTTCTTTAAGCTCGTTCATGTCTTTTTCTTTGTCTTCCTTACCTTTTTTCATATGCTCTTTAAAAGCTTTTCCGAAGGCATCTTCAACTTCAAATTCTTTGTCACCAAGTTTTACTTTCATGGTCTTTTCTCCTTTTAAGTTATCAAATTTTTCTTCTGTTATTAATATTCCGTCATTTGAGTCTAAACGTAAACGAACATTTTCGCCACCCCTTGCGCGCCAAACAATCGCAATATGGTTATTTATAATATTTTTTTGTATCGCGTCGTATTTCTCGTTTTGGTATTCGCCCTCTTCAAATGCCAGGTCAACATGATAACCATTTGACAATTGGGCCTTACCTTTTCGAATAGCGTCGATTGCCGAACGATGAGTAATAATTAAATCGGTTCCAAGAAATTTTTCAAAACCGTCTTCGTGTTTTTTAACGCCACCTTGAGGAAACCCAACGATTAATTCTTTTGCGTTATCCGGGTTTACCATTTCGGAAGGGTGTCCGTTAGTTACGGCCGCCGTGGCCAACGAGTCCATGCTTGTTTTTGAAAACACTTCCGATTCCGGGCGGTATTCTTTAACAACGCGACCGTCGTCCATTCTATATTTTTGAATTCCCGTCCTTGCAGTATAGGCGGGAACTTTCAAAAAACCCTGGGCCGTCTCTTGGACATTTTTTCCAACTACTAACGGTATATTGTCGAATCTATTTGATTTATTAAAGTTCATAATACTATTTTTACCTTTTTTCTCAAAAGTTACAACTATTTATTTTATTATGCTTTTTCATATTTTCTATTTTGGGAATAACTCGCAAATTACAAGGAACGTGTAAACCACAAACACTTTTGTTGGTTAGCGGAACTATATGGTCAACATCGAATTTTTCGCCTTCGAACATTTCTCTTGACCAAGCGAGTCGGTAATAGTTTTTAATCTCTTTTTTATGGTTTTCGCTTAACCACTTTGGCGTTGCTTGCTTCTGTCTTGCCCGTCTCAAAGCGGAAGCCGCGCGAATCTTTTCCGGATTATTTTTTCTCCAACGGTTAACGCGCGCAACCGCTTTTTCTTTATTAATGTTGCGCCCTCGCTTTTTTTGACTTTCGGCCTTGCTTTTTCTAGTACATTGACGGCATTCGTTCCTATGCTTTCCGGTTTCTTTTCTGAATGGAAAAGTGTTCAACGGATAACTATTTTTACATATTTTACATTCTTTCATTTTGGCAATATATCATCTAAAACTGGTTGTGCATAGCATCGACATTGAATTTCGTCGCCCGGATTTGTCCCATTTGGGGAACCAGTTTCCCATGAAAATTCCATTCCATTCCAATGATTATGACTCGCGCGCTCGCGACCGTCTACATTTGTACGCCAAATATATTTACTAATACCCGCGTTTTTTTGTCGTAATTCATTAAGTTGGCCGTTTAATTTATTCACTTGGTCGCGCGCTATAAGGTTCGCGCGGTTTTTTGCCGTTTTAAATTTGGAAACTTTTCCTAATTCATCTTTTCCGGTTCCAAGTATTTGTTTGGCAATTTCTTCGTGACGTAATCCCCGACGCATTCCGTCGTAAACTATTGTTTCGGTTTGCTTCAAGAATGCGGCATTGCTTGATTTAATTAAATTTACATTATTGACCGTAAAAATATTTAATTCCTGGGCAAGCCATGGTTCGGCCTGGTATATGTCAACGCCAAGACCTTGTTTCATAACTCTTGTTATTTGGGCCTTATTCCATGCGCTTATTTCTTCGGCCGTCCCTTCGGTTATTTGACTTAATTCAAAATCGGTAATGTCGGAAGAAATTCTTTGTTCGGTGGCCTTAAATAAGTCCGCAACCTTTTCCCCAATAGTTTGGTCATAACGAATTGAATCCGTCGTTGGCCTTAACGCTTCCGTTTCGGCAAGAATCGTTTCCAGGTTCATAACTATTTCTTCGTTAATAATATCTTTGACCTTAGTCGTGATTTTACGAAGTTTAGTTTGGTAGTCGCGTTCTATTCCAAGAGGCGCGGACATTTTGGAGAGTTTGCGGGCCATTAAAAAATTCCCCTAACCCAACTTTTAAACCTAGACCAACGCGAACGCCTGGGCCTGGAGTTTACGGGAACGCTTGACCCTCTATTTGTATAAGAAATAGGCGGAACAATTCCGTTTATTAGGTCGCGCATAATATAACCAAATGCGTAAGGAACCGAATCATGGTCGCTGGCCGTTCTATGTCCATAGCCCGCATTATGTCGGTCTTCGTGCGTAACGTTCATGGCAATTTTTGCCGAATTGAATTTTTGAAAGAATTTCCTATTAAGCCATGTAAACCATGTACTTGGATAAGTGTAACCAATTGTATTTTTCCATGAATAATAGAGCGTAAGACTAACGTCAATATCTTGGTCGGACATGTCGTTAAACTTAGTTTTCCCACTCATAAAATGGTTGTATAGCTCTTGATTGGTAAGACCATTCGTTTGGTCGTCGAACCTATGATTAAGAATCGCTTGTTTGAATTCCTGGGAATTGGCAACCCTTTCGAGCTCCGACATGGCCAGTATAAATTTTTCTTTTTCTTTAACTGAAAAGTTTTTTAAGTTATGAATTTCGACTTTTAATTTATTCGTCACTTTATTCCTTTATAGGTTCCGGCGTTGGTTTTCCTTGAACTCCGGGTTCCTTTGTTGGTGTTAAACTGTTTAATTCTTTTTCCGCGTCTTCCGGACTAACTTCATTTGTCGCTTTTTGTTCCTCGCGCGCGTCCATGTCAATGTTTGTTTCCATTGAATATTCGTCGCCACCAAAACGTGATTCCGATATTTCGCCCGAACTTAATGCGCCCATTCCAAAATATAAATTGTCGGCTTCCGCAACCAATTTTCTAACTTCGGCAACCGACTTGTCCGTTGGTTCCGTTAATTGGTTAAAAGTATATGACCAAGAATCTAACAATTTTCCGTTTGTTGGGCCTTGTTTTGAAGACATTACAACAACGCCGTATTTGTCCAGGTTTTGACTTAATGCCTTGTCTTGTTCGCCGGCAACGAGGTCGTTAAGTGTATTTTGTTCCGTTTCGCCTTTTCCGCCCAGGCCGCCCGTTGCGCCTTCCCCGAATAAAATGGTATGCGGTAAACCGGTCGCCAACTGTAAACGTTTGTCGGCCTTTTCAAGCATCTTGTCAACGTTTTGAAATTGTCTTTGAAGCTTTTCGAAACTTTCGCCTTCGGCATCAATAACAATAGCGGACATAATCGACTTACTTAATTGCATCAATCTTAAACGCGACTTAATTAAGTCGTCGTCGTCACTTGCGCAAATGTCGGCCAGGTCTTTAAGTTTTAATATATCAATATCGAAGTCTTGCAAGGCGTGTAATATTGAATTATATGCCGAATCGTAATCGCGGGCAATGTCGTGAATAATTGTTAATGTCGAATCATTCCAATAGTCGTTTTTCTCAAAACCTTGTTGCGAAAGTTCTTCCCCTTCGAATCTTAATATTCTTGAATGATGAATTGACGGGACACCTTGAGTTACACGGCCCGAAATAGTATAAGAATCCGGCAAACCAAAATTAGGGTCGTCAATGTCCTGGTTTAAAGAACCCCGTTGCAATTCGAATCGGTGCAAAACAGTTAAGGAATTAACGCGAGTTATTCTATTAACATTTAATGGTTCGCTTGGGTCAAGTCCGTCATTAACAGAAATATAAATTCCCGAACCACCATATAAACGGGCCCACTTCCAGGCCTTAGCAAATTTTTGTTTTGTTTTAAGCCTTTCGTCTTCGTCAACGAATTTATTGGCCAGCTCAACGCCGCCTTGGTCTTTGTCGATTTTATGAGTTATCCACTTTTTAGTTCCCAACTCCGGAATCTTATTCGTAACGACTTTTGCAATATCCGAAGAGTCGTGGAAATTCTCAAGTTGATTTTGACTATAACGGGATTGTTTATAGGCCCCGCCCGTCCGTTTGTCTTTTCCTTCAATGCCTAAACCGGTAAGCATATTTTCCAGGCCGTCAAAATTTTGAATTCCCGCTTTTATTTTGCTGGCCAATTGTAGGGTGTTGTTAATTACATTCATTTATTCGCCCCTTCGCTATCTCGAAATATTTTTCATCTTTTTCTATGCCTATAAAATTTCTGTTTAGGTTTCTGCAAGCTACACCCGTTGAACCACTTCCCATTGTAAAATCTAAAACCGTTTCATTCTCTTTTGTGTATGTTTTTACTAAGTATTCTAAAAGTTTTACAGGTTTTTGCGTGGGGTGTAACGAGCCTCTTCTTATTTTGCTGAACTCTATTAGAGTTGTTGGGTTTTTGTAATTATACGTTTTTTTAAAATTCGGGTCTTTGTTGGCAATTGGGGCGGAATCGCTTTTTTTTGTTCCCCCCGACTTTATAGGCTTTTCCCTTTTTGTCATTTGTGCGTTATAGATGGTTTTTTCTCCGTTTTTTGTAAAAACGCAAATGTCTTCGGTTTGTTGCATGGGTCTAAACCTGGCGTAACTCATTCCGCTTGGTATTTTTTTATTCCAACTCCAACAATATTTAAACCCTTTTAAATTTGAACTTATTAGAACGCTTGTAAATGGTTGATTTCCAAACAAACAAATAGCCCCGTTGTTTTTGGTGATTCTTTTTAACTGCTTCCACATTGAGTCAAAGTCAATAACAGTGTCCCATTTGCAAGCCGTCGTACCATATGGCGGGTCGGTCAAAACCATGTCAATTGAATTGTCGGGAATTGTTTTCATCAATTCTAAGCAATCGCCTTTTAATAAATCTATTTTCATTTTTAATTTTCCTTAATTATTATATAACCATTATTACATGAACGGTTAGGACAATCAAAGGTGTCGCCATTTGGCTTTTCTTTTAATCCCATACCATGACAAATATGACAAACAACCCTTTGAGGGGCCGCGTCTTTTTTCGGAACTTTTTGTTCATTACCGAACGTTTCTACTTTTTTCATCTTGTTAACTTCCTTAAGTAATCGCCGTAACCGGAAAAACGTCGAGCAAAATTCGCTAACGCTAACGAGTCCGATTCATCGGGGGACGGCTTGCCCGTTCTTTTCTTGTAATCTGATTTTGATTCAATAATCATTTTACCCGACGACATAAATTTATATTTAATTGTTGGCAATTGTTGATTATATGTCGAGTCTTTTCTTAATCTCAAGTCGGCCTTCAATGCCTTAGACAAGTCGTCGAACATTAACGATTTTATATTGTGGTGCGTTCGTTGTTCCAACGCTTCCTTTTTCGTGGCCGTCTTGCCTTTTTGAATACTCTTAACGCCCATTCCGTTGTGCATTTCCAGGAATCTAACTTTTCTTGGTATTAATGGTTTGCCTTGGTCGTCTTTTTCACTCTTTTGCATTTCAACTAAACGGTCATAGACTCCGGAACCTAGACCGGTCGCATCAATGGCAACAACAACTTGTTCGCCCTCGTAATCGTCCATAATAAAACGAAATACGTCGCCCGTTGTTTCCATTAAATCTTTTTTCGAAGTCTTTTTTGTCCTGGTATGAACAACCTTGGCCGAATAATCGGGCAATGGTATTCCAGGTCTTTCGTTAGTTGATATTGAAGCGGCGACCGTAATAGGGTCAAGTTTCTTTTCTTCCGCGTCGATTAATTCAGTAAAACATGACTTGTCGTCTCCGAACCTGGCAACGTCAACCCCAATATAACGAATAAATCTTTTTGATTTGGGGTAATTTTTTCTTCTTTGCGCAAGCTCGACGTCTCTTCCTTGAATTAAAACGGTGTCGTCAACGTCCGGAAATAAACCAAGAACTTTCGATTGAAAACGGGCGTCTTCAATTCCCCATTCAAGAGCTTTTTCCATAACCCATTGACACGAAATTAAATGGGACACCGGTTTTTTATAATTCTTTAATCGGTCAAGCCTGGGCCCTTCGTCTAAACCATTTAAAAGTTCAACTTCGGCTTCCAATGTTTCCAGGTCAACAATTCCATTCATTATTAAGTTTGGAGAGTCGAAACAACTTAAATAAACTTTTTTCCATGACGGCATTGAAAACAGTTCGAAGAAATTGCAGTTCTTAGTTGTCGGGTTTGCTATACATACAAATTTTACAATCTTACCGGACGTTAATAGCCCCTCGACTTGAGTCCAAACATCGGGCGGAACCCCAACGGCTTCGTCGAATACAATAAGAATATAGTCCCCATGCCAACCTTGAAATGTCGAACCCTTTTGTTCGCCGTTTTCGTCGCCCCCGGCGGTCTTGGCCGGAGAGAATCCCATTGCATACCAATCGGACTCTATTTGTAATTTTTTACTCGTAAGGTGGCCACCTAGATTATAAAGGGCATTCTTTACGGCAACGCCAATTTCCCCCCATAATAACATTTCGACTTGTCGGTTAGTTGGTGCGGTCGTAATAATCTTGGCCCCTGGAAAACAGTAAAGAAACCATAAAACAATACGAGCTAAAAGCCATGTTTTCCCAACGGCGTGACAAGCGGACACGGCAACACGGTCATAGTCGGCAACGTCCTGGCAAATATCGGCCTGGTATTTTTCCATTGTCTCAACGCCAAGGACTTTTTCAATAAATAGTTGGGGGTTACGTTGAACCTTTTCGAGAATTTGCTTATTCATACTAAGGGGCCGGAGTAGCTATTATATTTAAAAAATCAACCGGAATTTCGAATTCCTTATAATTTGATTCATTGTCCCCGGTATGAACCGTGCATAAACCTTTCATGTTTACAACGTTTTCGCTGTAAAATGTTACATAAAAAAATAACTCTCCAAATTTATACCTATTCATTTTTTTCGTCTCCGTCTTTTCCGGTCAATGCGTCCGGGTCAATATTAGTAATAAGGTCAACCCAAGAGTTAACTTTAACTTCCCCGTCGAACTCGACTTTTTCCTTTTGGCCTAACATATTCTTACCAAGGAACTTTAACATTTGCGTATCGCCTTCCATTGCGGCCTGAATTTGGCGACGCCTTAACGAAACCTTAGAACCCTGGGAATTACGTTCATAAAATTCAGTCCATGAAATATTGTACTCTTCTTTAATTTTTCGGCTTAATACTTGTTTGTTCATTTGAAAGAACCCGGCAATTTCTTCCAGGGTGCAATGAATAGAGCATAAATATTTTAATTCTTTTTCATTAAATACTGATTTTGGTCGCCCAACTGTTTTATATTCGGCATCAATTTTTTTATAATACTCTTCGACGTCTCTTTTTTCGTCTTCAAGTTCGGCTTCCATTTGCTTTTTTAATTGAACAATAAGAACTTCCGATTCTTTTATGTTTTTGGCCTTAACAAGAATCTTGTCAATTTTAGACGCTCCGAAATACTCGGTAATTTTTTGTCGATACGATTCACGTTCGGCCGGCTTAAGGCGGCTTGTTCTTGCGCCCGTTTTTTCCGAAGCCTTAACCTTTTTTCTCGCAACCTTTTTCTTGCCGCTTCCGTTCGTCGAACCTTTTGGACGCCCAGGCCCTTTTTTTGCCGGTTTCGCTTTTTCGATTGCAATTTGTTCTTCCTTGAATTCCATTTCAATAGATTTATTTTTGATTTTTGTCATAATGTCCTACTTTTAAAAAGTGTCGGCCCTATTCCGAATCCTGGGGCGGGGCCGACACGAACGCGTTATTCCTTCGCGGTTTCTTTAATTGGGCCCACTTCCTTGGACTCTCGTTTTAACTCAATATTTGTTTCACTGTCTGCATTAACCATAACAACGACCTTATTGCGTCGCAATTGCTTAATTAAAATAGTTCCTGGCCCGTCTAAAGTGACGGCCTCGCCTTCGCGTAAGTTAACTATTAAATTTCCGTTTTTTCCTTTCATATACTAAGTATGTTGCAATTTGTTCGATTTCGCAAATACTTGACCGCCCCGCCCCCGCGTAGCCCCAAAAAGAAAAACCAATGTAATGAATGTTGCGTTATGAAAACCCCTAACGTTAGCGAGTGTTATTAAATCTCGTAACGTTACTAAACGTTACTTGAATCTTGTAACGCTTTTTAGAAATAAAAAAACCCGTCTCATAAACGGGTCGTGCATTTGTTGTCGCCTAAACTCTCCCGACTCAACCGAAGTTTGCGGCCTGGCCATTCCGAACTACCAAATGCAATTTTATTAAAAACCATATTAATTAATAAATCAATTAAAATTAATTCATTTTGGAGAGTTTTAAATTTATTGCCTCGCGCGTATATTTTTATAAGTTTTCCACCAAAATTACTATTAATAGTAGAAAAGTGACGTAAGTCCCCGTGTTCCCGTGCGTTCCGATTCGCGTTCCCGCGTTAAGTATATGATATTATTCAAACGCACCCTTGTAAGTTATTGATGTTCCGTGTTCCGTTCTTTTCCGAAAAACTAAAGGGATATATATAAGCACTGTAGGTTAGGTATGCCACCTAACCTACCTACATTTAATATAAGTTATTTATATATATAGGAACGCGGAACGGCCCCCAAAAACCCTTTAATATCATATACTTAGACCAGAACGGCCACCGGAACGACTCACAACTAAAACGGAACAAAAGAATGAAAAGAATACAATACATTTGACGATAACCGTAAAAACGTGTTTAAGTATTATTTCTATAACATTTACATTATTAATAAAAGGGACACCATGGACATTACAAACGAAATAGTATTAATGAAAGAACAACGCGACGGACGCAAAAAAAAGAACTTTAACGTGACGTTGGACGAAACAAGAATGAACGATTTAAAAGAGAAGTTTGCCGAAAAAAGCCCATTTTTTAAAATGATTAATAAGAGCGAACAAATAGATTTTATGCTTTATTTCCTTGAAAAGTATATGAATTCAAGCCCAATGTTCCAATCGGGCGAATAATTAAATACAAATTAAATAATTAAAAATAACGCTTTTTTCTCAAAATAAAGGGCAAAAAAATGGGAACAATACACAAAAGAATGATTGGGTCGGAACCCGGAAGAAATAATTCAGATTATTGGATTTTATGCACCCCTTCAATAGTTGTTAAGGCCGGGGAAGAAATTAAAAAGAAATTCATTTTAAAATCAATTAAGAACAATAGCGCATTTCGTTGGTCAAAAGTTAATTGTCCAAAATGCTTAAAGCGAGGCGGAAAATGTTAAGGCTATTAAAAAGAATCGCCCAAATATTTGGAATAAAAAGAGTTAAACCGGTGCAAACTATTGATTTTTCATTATTGTCGGGTAAGAAGTCCAAAAAAACGGGCAAAAATTTGGAGAAACGAAAGGTTTATTACGCCAAAAATGCAACGCTATCTTTCGACGGGCAAGAAATTAAAGTTCTTAAAACCAGAAAAACAAAATACTTAAATCAATTCGAGGATTAATACAATGGAACCATTCGACCAAGCAATTGAACACCTTAAAAATGGCCATAATATTTTAATTACCGGTGGCGCGGGTGTTGGAAAATCCTACAATTTACGAAAAGTCCTTGATTGGGCCGACGATAACAATATGAATATGGCAAGAACCGCTTTAACGGGCATGGCCAGCTTGCAATTTGATTTTGGGGAAACATTACACCGTTGCACCGGAATAGGATTCGCCAAAAATAAAGACGATTTAAGAACGGTTGTTAAGTCCTGGAAGTTTAGGAATGAAATTCGTTGGGAACTCCAGGCCCTCGACGTTTTAATTGTTGATGAAATTTCAATGCTCCGTTCGGACACCCTGGAATTAATCGACGCTCTTTTACAATATGTAATGGACAACGAAAAACCTTTTGGCGGTCTTCAAATAATATTTTCCGGCGACTTTATGCAATTGCCACCAATTGTTAAACCGGAAGAAAAAAGCGATTTTGTCGAGCGTGGTTTTTGGGCGTTTCAATCGCCGGTTTGGAGTGATTTAAAACTAAAGATTATTTATTTAAAGGAAGTCAAACGACAAGACGACCCAAAATTTGCCACGGCCTTAAATGCTATTCGGGCGGGTTTTATTAACGAGGCCCTGGACGAATACTTTTTTAATACCGCTTTTAATAAATTTCCGGAAGACGTCGAACCGGTTCGCCTACTTAGTACAAATATGGAAGTGAACCGAGTAAATGAAAAACGTCTTGAAAAAATAAAAGCTAAAAAAGAAACTTACGAAGCAAAAGTTCAAGGACATAACGACAAATTAAAAGACCGAATCGTTCGCGACTCTCCGGCCATGGTCGAACTTAATATTAAGGAAGGGGCCCAGGTAATGATTTTAGTCAATTGCCCAGGGTCTTACGTTAATGGTTCAATGGGCGAATATATAGGAATGTCCGAACGCGAAGTTGAGGAAATGGGCGAATTCGTAAAAAGAAAAGTCGCGCTTGTTAAATTGTTTGATTCGAAAGAAGTTGTTGCGGTTCCAAAATATGAATGGAAAATTGAAAAGAAAAAAGAGGTCGGCGGAAAAACCATAACGGAAAAATTGGCGTCCTTAACTCAATTCCCAATTAAATTAGGTTGGGCCATTACCGTTCATAAATCGCAAGGTATGACGCTCGATTATTTACAAGTCGATTTAACCAGGTGTTTCGCGGAAGGAATGGCGTACGTTGCTTTAAGCCGGGCCAGGACTTACGAAGGACTTAAAATTATGAATTGGCGCAAGAATGCAATTTTGTGCAATAAAGACGCATTTAATTTTTATATGAACTTAAAGAATAAAGGAGAAATTTAAAATGTTAACGAAAAGCCATTTTACAGAACAACAATTTCAAGAATTTATGAAGGCCGGATTTGGAGACGTTCATAAATTACACCCTCAACAATTAACGGAAATGCGACGCGCTTTTTACGGCGGACTTGCAACCGCTTCATTTAATCCGGAAAAATTACAAGAGATTAATCAAGAGTGTAAGCATTTTTTTGAAGAGGAAGTTAACCAATACAAAAAAGGAATTAAATAATGGGACTAGAAACTAAAACACAAATTAAAGACGTTGGAAGAGAAACGGCAAGTTATTGGCTTCAAGCCTGTCTTAACGGAAACCCGGAACAAGTCGGCAATCAAATTGAAGTATTAAAGGAAGCGGCAATTCATATTTTAGGAACGTACGCTTTTAATAGTACAAAACCAGAATGCAACGACGAACCCGTTAGCGAAGCAACAATTATAATGAAGCTCAAAGACGAAATTGAAGACGAAGTTCAATTTATGAAGGACAACACAAACCCGGAAGACTTCCAGGCCATAAAATGAAAGTCCTCAAAAAGTGTACTTGCGGAAAAAAATTAATGAGAAAAGACGTTAAGTTTATAGGCCAAAACGTAGTTTGTAATAAAGTTACGAATTGGTATAACTGTCTTTTTTGTAAAACAACTTTTATATTATTCGAAAAAGGAGAGTCAAACCATGACAAGACAATTCAACCCATTGGACGCGGGCCTAAACCCGAAGGCCGTACAAGATTTATATAATATTGTACTAACTCAAAAATTAGTTCTTGAAGCTAAACTTGATAGGATTAAAAAAGAGCTGGCCGTTGGTGCTTGCGCCCTTGAAGACGGAACCGCCGATTCGGGCCAGGCCAGGCAAGGAATGTTAAATTTAATCTGTTATATCGAAGCGAAGGTTCAAATCGAAGACGAACTTGACGTTGAACAAGGTTCGATTGATTTGGTTAATAAGCATTTGGAATGGGTTAAAAAACATTATGAAAAAAATAAAAAAACAAATTGAATATAACGTTTGCCCGTGGTGCGAAGATAGCGAAAAGATGCGTCCCCATTGTCGTAAGACTTATTTTCATGCCAATTATATGGCCCAAGCAAATTTAAAAGTTTGTTTACAAGAAATAAAAATTGCGCTCAAAAAAGACGGGCGCAATTTTCTTAAATCACTGAAACGACTATTCCGTTTGTAGGCATACCACCGACACGGCATTTTTTAGAACCTTTATAATTGTCGTGTCTCTTCAAAATATTCTTATAGTCTGAAAATTTTGAAATACGTTCCATTTGTTTTCTTAAAGAAGAACTTGAACTTGCAATAAAAATTTCTTTTTCTTGTTCGAAATATCTTAATCCGATTATTCCAAGCATTTGGTCGTATTCGTCCCGCGCCTGGGCCGTAACTTCATATTGATAACGGTCAACAATTTGCCCAACTGTTATTACACGGCCAGGGATTTGAAGCCCAAAAATATCGTCAAGACATTTTTGCGATTCATTTTCGTCATTGGCCTGGACATATTCGGAATGGGAAAAGTCCATTTCGTTAATAGTATCAAGAACAAATTTTTCGTCCATTTCGCCCGTTGAGAAATAAGCAAAATAACCCGCTATAATTGGGGCAAGTTGGTCGGCTTGCCTTGCTTCGATTTTGTGCGATTTAATGACTTGTTTCGCCGTCTCAATGTTTTTAACATGGTTTCCATACATATTTACGGCACGAACAAAAAGACCCGTTGAAAGGCGTTGAGAGTCCGACATTGCATTTTCTAGTCGAATAAAAGTTTCGTGTAACTCTTCTTTAATATTTGCCATTTCAATTACGAAGAACCTGGAAGTGTCGGCCCCGTTCATTTCTGACAATTGAATTGAACCCATGCAAAATGTTGTATTGGTATTATATGAAATTGCTTTTCCGCCGGCCGACCCTCTTAAAATTTCGTACTTAGAACGAGTCGAAGACTGTCTTGCCATTTCTAAAATTTCGGCCATACGGTCGCGGGCCTTTTCCGTGTCGGGTTCCGATTCATCGTAAATAATTGGAACGGCATTCGAACCCAACCTTTGACGAATTCCGGCCGCCGTTGAACCTTGAACCATAATCGAAAAATCAACCATACTAGAAATATATTCTAAGATTGTTGATTTTCCCGAACCCCGTTCCCCTGTAAACCAAATATGCGGTCGCCATGATAACGATGCGAAGACCTGGGCCGAAAATAACCAACCCAAAACAATTATGTAATCACTTTTATTTTTATACTTTAACATTTGGAAGGCTTCGACAATTTTTAAACAATCCGAATTACCAAGCGGCCTATTAAAGTCCAGGGCCACCGATTCACTTGATTGGTAAAAGTAATCCGACTTAATACCGTTATTAAATAATGGAAAAAACTCTTCTTTATAATAAAGTTTGTCGCCCAAATTAACTATAATTTCGCCGTCTTGTTCCCAGGCCCCAACACCACGAATTTTTGAATGGTTAAAAATCCCGGCCTTGTTCGACTCAATTCCAATTTTCCAAATAACTTGCTTCCAATCCGGATTATTTGTTTTTTCTCCGTCTTTATTCATTACATAACCGTAACGGTCGCCCCAATATTTTGGCGGGGCATTTAACATAAACGTTCCTTGATTATGGTCGCTTTTCGAAAATTCTAATATTTGCTTTTTGGAAGTTGAAAAATAATAATATTTGTCGCCGTTAAAACCTAAAGGAATTATTTCAATAAAGTCCGTTTCCTCAACGTGTAATTGTTTCGCTACTTGTTCAAGACCTTCGAATTGGTGTAAGTCGTTATAGTCACTCCAAGCGTCGTTTCCGCCGTCGAACTTAACAGTCTTAACCACGGCATTGGAAAACTTATTTGCCGCTTGTTTGGCCTTACGTTCGCCAATATTATGCCATTTTGGGTCGGCGTGAATATCTTTGTCGGCCGCAAAAACTAAATTACAATTTTGATTTATTTTTCTTACCGCGCTTGCCCCTGGTAAAATATTCGAAGTGTCCCAAACGCAAACAACTGCGATATTCTTTTTATTTTTAAATGCCATGTAAATGGAAGCGGCGGTTGCATAACCTTCGGCTATATAAATAAATTCAGCTTTTCGAATGTCTCCGAAGGGGCAAAAAGACCCGGCTTTTTCGATTCCAAAAGTATAACGCTTTTCGAATTTTCCAGAAACCGGGTCAAGAAAAATACGTTGGCCCCCAACAAAGAGGCCTTCCGCATTCCAAGCCGGGACAAATAAGACGTCCTTCCCGTCCACTCTTGCGTGAAAGTTAGAATTTAACTTCTTACCTTTCAAATAAGTATGAACCGGCGCATTCAAGGGCAAGTTGAAATAAAACGGAGTCCATTTGTCCCGACATTGTTTATATTTGTCTTGTTTTTCTTTTTCAAGCTTTTCTTGAGTTTGGGCCATTTGTTCTTTTTCGGCCTTACGAAATTCTTTTGTTACAATGGTTCTATCCGATTTGTCGTAACTTGAACAAGTGTATTGAACACCTTGCCGCCAAGTTCCGTAAACCGCATTGTAATAAACATTTCCTTTGAAGTCGTTCGCATGAATGCAAACCCAAATTGCTTTGTCGTCTTTTTTTGTTGAATCAAAACGATTAACCGAACCGTCGAATGTAATGTTTGCAATCGGTTCTAATATTGGAATTTTTTCCGATAACTCTTGATTGAGTTTTGTTAAAAAACTAAAGTCCATGAACTTGCCCTTCATATCTTATTATTTGAGATATTATATTATTATTAAATGCCGACCTTTTGCAAGTCTTTTAAAACTTCGTCCAAGGAAGCCGTTAAAGTTGGTTCCTGGCCATAAGCGTAAATATTGCCATTACAAGTTACCGTAACGTGAAATTCCTTTTCAAACCAACAAATTGACCCTTCCCAACCTTGGGAATATATAAAATTAAAAAAATTTAAAATTCTTAGTCCTAGTTCTTCGTTCATGTTATACCCCGAAATAATGTTTAATTTGCTTGACGGCCTGGCCTTCGTCTCTTACTACCAGGAAGAAACCATTCATATTAATAATGAAGTTTTCCCAATTCTTTTGTTCTTTTGTTTGCACGGCCTTACCTGTTTTAAATTCAAATTCTAAATGTATTGAACCCATGTCGGTTTTTAATATTCCGTAAGCGTCGGCCATTCCGTTACTGTTAATTTTCATTGGAACATAATTAATAATTCCGCCGTTAATTCTTTTTGCGTAAAAGAGTCCAACGGTTCGGTCGAATATTCTCAAGTTTGGAATTTCTTTCATTGCCAAAAGTTTGAACCGCTTAATTAATTCCTGGTGATTGAAATATTGATTCGTCATTATATTAACCTTATTTGTTTTTCAACACCTTTTAAAATATGTTCAATCGTTGGAACATTTACGGCATTTCCTATTTGTTTATATTGCTGGCCTAGCGATACGCCATTTGTCCAACCAATCGGAAAACCTTGAAGCGGTTCGCATTCGTTTGGTGTTAAAATTCTTTCGTAAGAACGGCCCGTTTCGTCGCCGCCCTCAATGTAATTTTTACTTGAGAATGAACCGCAACCGCGACCCGTTGTTAAAGTATTTGCGCGCCCGTCTCTTGTTTTTCTTTGTTCAACAAACGACGTTCTTCCTTCGGCTTTTTTGGAATAAACTTTTCCCGTCTTGTCGCAACGGTAACGAGTAGAACGCGACCATGCGACCAATAACTTCGAACGCCTGGGCCCGTCTTCTTTTGGAAGTTCCGGCAAGTCCCAATTGAACCAATAGTTTCGAATTCTCTTTTGTGGCGTAAACTTGTCCGAATTAATAACCTCGCATTCAACACCAAGCAATTCGTTAATTGTTTCCCTGGCCTCTTTAGACATTGAATTTACATTTTCCATTAAGAAATATTTTGGTTTTTTAATTCTTAGTATTTCCAGGTAAGCAAAAAATAACCTGGACTTTTC
>Ga0233448_1000411_pt1 | contig 47328 bp, 46 predicted proteins | sample SI_124_October20_2_FD_183015 | JGI IMG/M metagenome (GOLD analysis project Ga0233448, IMG submission 183015) | Seawater microbial communities from Saanich Inlet, British Columbia, Canada - SI_124_October2016_150_MG | ecosystem: Environmental > Aquatic > Marine > Inlet | place: Canada: British... | reverse complement strand
CATTTTCACTTGATGAACAGGTCATGCCTGGTATGGATTTTCAAATTCATGGAAATAGGGATAAAACCACATTTCAAAATTATGCGATTTCTATGTGGACATACGTAAATGCACATGGAAGTACTAAATTAGCATATAATACTGAGTCCTTAATTTTTGATTATGGTAAAAATAAACCAAAAGTAACTTATTACAATGGAGATGACCAAGATAATACTCGTGATAAATATCGTATTTACTTTACAAATAATACCACATTAAATGAAGACGATGATGATAGCACTGATTTTAAGGAATATTATGAAATGAAATTACCATTGCAACGTTGGAATAATTTAGTATTTAATTTTAGTTCAACTCATGCCGATTTATTTGTAAACGGTCATTTGGAACGTACATTTTCATTCGCTGGTGGAAAAATGCCTACATTTGCTGAAACTGATGTAATTACAACAGGGAAGACAGATGGTCTGCATGGTGCTATCAGTAACATACGATATTATACAAAAACCCTAAGCAAACATAAAATTACGAATATGTATAATATTTTTATGAAAAAAACACCGCCAACATTTAATATGTAACGATTTAATATATAATAAAATGAATGCGGTTGTTCTTATTTTAGCAATAGTTGTAATAATATTATTTTACATATTATATCGTTTCTTTATGTTGAAATCAACTGAATTAACCAGCACGGCGAGTTTGCTTGATTCTAATCCATCTATTAAAATTGAAAATAATCCAAGCAGTACACGTTATTCTTATGGAATTTGGATTTATGTGAATTCTTGGGACACCAGTCAATCCAAAACAATTTTTGAAAGAGCTAATAACATAAAATTGTATTTTTCTGAAAAAGCCCCTGTTTTAAATTGTGATATTACAATGGACGATGGTCAATCATCAACCACTGGTGCACCAACTACAACAATTGAAATTACGGATAATTTTCCTATACAAAAATGGGTTCATATTGTTACCAGTGTAGATAACCAATATTTAGATGCATATTTAGATGGTAAATTAGTAAAATCAAAAAGAATGTATACTGAAGCTGCTGCTGCCGCTACTGTTACTAATAGCGATGGTAGTACGGAATGTGCTGCGAATTATGGTGCAACTAATGAAAATCCTCGGTATGTTTGTGGAAGTGAATTCCCAACTTGTACAAATTATGTGGAAAATAGAACATGGGGAACATGTGTAAGCTCAGTTACTACTGATGCTGTTCGGGAAAGTACACCAAAAGCTCCAGGTGATGGTTCTATGGTTATTGGCGGAGGAACCAATTTTGATGCCTATATTGCAAAATTTAACCATTGGTCATCACCACTTAACCCACAATCTGTTTGGTCTACCTACAAGGAAGGTAATGGTCAAAGCAGTATGAATAATTATATATCTGCATATGGAATTGATTTATCAATTCTCAAAGATAATGTAGAACAATCAAAATATTCAATATTATAATTTATTATTCAAATCGTTTTATAGTTATATAATATATTAAACGATTATGAACACACAACCTACAATACCTGTTGCTAGTTCTACAAATATAGAAGTACCACAAAGTGTACAAAATATTGGAAATAATATTACTGATTCAGTGAATAATTTAACGCAATCTGTTAAATCAAGTCTTGATGGGTTTTCTGAACAAGCTGAAACTGGAATTGAAGCGTCCAGCGGATTTTTATCATCTAATACAATTATTGCCAAATTTGTATTTCTTATTTTCATTATCATCGTTTTTCTATTTTTGATGAATTTAGGGATTTTAGCAATTCAATATTTTATAAATCCTTCACGTAACAGTCCATACATTATTGATGGTATTCAATCTGGAGCCAGAAAGGTAACAAAAAGCCAAAATCCAAAAGAATCAGACTCTATTCTAATTCGTCGTTCAAATAATGAATCAAGTGGTATAGAATTTACATGGTCTACTTGGATACGAATTGATGAACTAAGTACGAATGACTCCGTTCATCAACATATTTTCCATAAAGGGGTTAACGAATTTGTCGAAAGTACGGGTATTGCTAAAATCAACAATGCTCCTGGATTATACATTAAAAATCTAAAATCAAGTAACAATACCAATACAGCTACATTAAAAGTAATCATGTCTACCACAAATGCTGGAGATACTGATTTTATTGAAGTTGATGATATTCCATTAAAAAATTGGGTGAATGTTATTATTCGTATGCAAAATACAACAATAGATATTTATATTAATGGTTCGGTTGCAGGTCGTCTAAATCTAAGGGAAGTTCCACTACAAAATTATTATGATGTACATGTGGGTCAAAATGGTGGATTTATTGGAGAAATATCAAATTTACGATATTATGATAATGCATTAAATATTTTTCAAATATCAAAAATTGTAGCTGCTGGACCGAATACAACTCCTGCCGAAAATACTCAAAAACAACTTGACGATTACAACTATTTATCTACATCATGGTTTACTGCGAAATTATAACAATATCTTTCTATATGTTAAATGAGTGTTGCAGATTTATGCAAACAACGAAAACAATATCAATTGTATAACAAACCACCTATACGATATACACCATCTAATCCTTATACTGGATTTACACAAGACCAATTAAACATGCGGCGGAAAGTTGAAATTTTAAAATATAATAAAAATTCAACACAAGGTTCTCAATTAACCAAAAAAGAAAAATATGCTAAGATGATTAATGGTAATTATAATATATCAAAGGTAGTTTGTCCCGATGATTATAAAATACCTGTATTATCCACGGCTTCTGGAATTCCCGGACCAGCTATATATTTAGTTGAAGACCCAGATGTTCCATTATATAATTATGCACAAAATACTAATGCATTTGGAGAACAATTACAGGAAGATGATGATGAATGGACATTAAATGTAGATACTAACCAATTAATTCTATCTGAACAAGACCATAGTATATTTTGTAATTTAATAATTCGCCCATTGATAAAACAACCAAATACCACGTATACATTACAAACACCTGTTTTATTTCGTTTACAAGGTATTGCTATGCCTACCTCAACGAATGGTTCTACTATTACTGCTATAATAACCCCAACAAATTCTACTGATGATAATGATTTTGTTACTACATATAACGGTAATCCTGTCGCTAATAATAATAGTGTAACTACATTTTTACAACACAATTCTATCACATGTACATTAAATGATCCAGACACTGGTTCACCCACTTATAATTGTTTTTGCGAAGCATATGTTGGATTAGTACAATTTAGTAATATTTTGCTGAATACATCACCTGGATTTGTGTATGATTTTAAATATAATTATATTGTTGATTATACTGATTCTAATGGAAATAGTTTAACGGACACTAATATATTAGATAATATACAATTTGAATTATATATAAACCTTGATGAATCATATGTTATACAACCTGAACAGAACTGTAATATAACTATGGTAGTTGACGATTTACCAGAAAAAAAAATAGTGTTCTCTGGTAATTGATTTTAATTTGTATTAATCATCGTCTTCAAATTCAATATATTCATCATATTTATCTCTACAAATTGGGCAGTTATCACATTTCATTACACATGATTCACATATGTAATGAAAACAATTTGGTATAATTAATTTATCCGAAGAAATGTCTTCATAGCATACTGGACAATTTTCTATTTTACCACTTTCTGTATACACCATGCGTAAATGTTTTTGCATTCGTTTATAATTAAATTCTGCACGGTTTGATTTGGTTTCTATTATTTCAGACAACGATTTATTTCTATTTATTTTTCTTTTTAATTTCGTTTCTAAAAATTGTATTTCACGGTCTTTTTCTTCCATTGGTGTTAATGGACGAGGAAATGGTGTGTGAGATTTATGATACACGACTTTTAACGTTAGAGTTTTATCACATATTGGTATATTTTGTATTCTTGGTAAATCTATTATTGACATATAAGATAATGATGTTCTACCAAATACTGTTGTTTTACCAATTATTAACCGATATGGATCAAAATATGTATGAAAAGATTCAATAAAATCACATAACAATGGTGTGTTTTGGTTAGCATATATAGGTTCACTATCTATAAATGTTTCTTCATTACCATCTTCACTTGTTGTTCTGTCCCAATATGCAGTAATAATAGTACTTGGAACGGTTAACTCGTATTCTTGTATACATTTATTTTTATTTTGGGTTAAACAATTCAAATCATATCGTAGAATATTATATTTTGTTTCTTCATTATGATTGGTTTCTACCGTTAAATCCTCTAAGAATGTTTGAATTGCATTACAAAACAAATCTTCACGTGTTAATTTAGGCATTGTGTTTCTATTTAATAATGTAAATTATATAATTACTATCAATTTTTTATCAACTTAGTTTTTTCTATATAACTAGTATATAATGCCTCGCTGTGCACCTGGTAGTCGTAGATGTCCTCCCAAAATTGGTAAATGCCATAGAACTGGTAAATCTGGTAAAACTGCTAAGAAATTACCCAAATTAAAGAAACCTGTTAAAAACACAGATGAGTTAGATTCATCTAAACAAAAACGTACATGGATTGAACACTTAAAATGGTGTTCTAAACATTTTGATATCAAGTATGGTAAAGCTATGACTGATGCAAGATGCCGCAAGATATGGGAAGAAACTCACTAATATGCTTTTCTAGAAATGCTATTTCATATTTATTACTCATTTCAAAATTTGATGGATAAGAATTGACATCAAACGTATATTCTTGTATACGACATATTATACAATATGCCATATATTCACACATAGACAAATATTTAATCAAATTTTCGTATTGTAATATACATTGAGTTAACGATGGATTATAAAAGTATTGATCCAATATTGTTTCTGGACTATATAAATGAATTAAAGGTTGATATGTATTGGTTTCTTCCATATAATCAGTAAACATCGTATATATTGATTTTATTTTTATAACAATATTTTTATATTTTTGTATTGTTTTGGTTTCTTCATATAATTTATTATTTACCCGTTTACAGTATGGTGCCAACTTGATAGCCTTGGCACATTCATTTGATAACCACGTCAAATCTGCTAATAATATTCGGTTTATTGCAATATTTTGATAACCTACTGTAAAATTATGTAACATTTGTTTTTCGTTCTCATAATTATTATGTTGTTTTATACAAGTTTCGTATGTCAACTTTATTTTATAAGTTGACCATGTATCTATATCATTATATTTAACTGCGACATCACTAATAGAATCACATTGTAGTTTTATTGTTTCAAAATTCAGGAGTTGTTCGCGAACTATATTACTTCGCTCCATATCTGTTAATTCGTTATTTATATAACTACCTCCACGAACATTATCTATTCCATAATATTTCATATATTTTTTAACAAAAAAATTTATTTCATCATTTTGACAAATTACGATTGTTTCCACTATACGCAACGGTTTATAAAGTAATGCGTAATTATATATTAATTCACATTCTTGTATAATATTATGCATAGTATCCTTATTATGTACAGATACATGTAACAACAATTTTTCTTTCTCTAATAATACAATATGTAAAAACATTGGAATAATAATATAATATTGAAATATTTATATTATTATTTTGTCAAATTGTTCTATTACACAAATTCGTGATTATGCATGTGAATGTGTAGAAATATTACGGGTTGGGTTTAAACACATATTTTGTGTAGGGAATGTTTGACCAGACATGCATTTATTTTCATCGTCTACCTCAATACACCCACGCTTTCCTTGATATTCACCTACTAAACACCAATTTGTTTTATTTGATGAAATCGGGTTTTGAATTGGACCACTACTGTCATCATCTTTCGGTTGACTATTCACCTGATTTGATGAATTAATCGTCTTGTCTAATTGTTGAACTGCACTCGTATTTACATGTTTACGGCTTGCGTCCTTTAATAATTCGGCTGCAGATTGGATTGTATCACCTGCAATATCAATCCCTGCCTTTGCCACATCAGTGGCTACATCGGTAGATTTATCAATTACAGTACCAGCTGTATATCCAAATACCGATAATACTTGTGTGAATAATGGACCAAATACATTACTTATTGTTTGAATTATATTATCCATTGAAGATAATAAATTTATACCTAAAAATGATAATATAAGTAACCCTGTTAATACAAAAATTACTAAATTTTTTCCACTAAACATATTCGTTTCATTTGATGTGATTGGGACAATAGGCGATTGTGAAACACTCGGCGTTATTGGGGTTTTGGTTGTTTCAAATGATTGATTCATAATATATACTATGAATAGCTTTTTATTCAAAGATGTAAATAATTATATGTAAATGATTTAGACGTTCGTTCAGTATTAACTTATATTTTATCGGTTTAATAAAATGAGTTTAATAGGAATGTTTGAAACCTTTTTCTTTATGAGTTTAGCAATAACTTTTATATTAATTGTATTTTTAGTATATCATTTTAAACATCGTATTACTTCAGTTGAACACAAATGTGACACTATGTTTGAAATTATTAATAATATTGTATCTGAAATGAATAATGGACGGACTGAATGCCATGTGAATCAAGGAGGTCTACAGATGCACGATACTATTCCTGAACGAAATGATAGAATTACTATAAATTTTAGTGATGATGATGGTGATGGTGAGAGTGAAGACGAAAGTGAGACTAATACGGATAGTGAGGGTGAGAGTGAGAGTGATAATGAGGAGGATAGTGAAAGTAATAATGAGGATGATGAGAGTGAAAATGATAATGAGGATGATGAGAATGAAAATGAAGAGATGAGTGAAAGTGGCAATAGTAATATGCGAGTTATTAACATAAACAATGTACAAGACATGGATACTATTGAAACCAATTATGATAATGATAATGATATTCCTATTGACAATGTTGATGAAATCAATGATACAGATATTGTGCCATTAGATTCAAATAATTTAGACATTCATGTTGAAAAATTAGACATTAATGCAAATAATTTAGAGGAATCATCTATAGCCAGTTCAATAACTGAGTCAAAATCAATCAACTCTGTATATAAAAAAATGACACTTCCATTATTAAAAGCATATGTTATTGAAAAAGGATTAATTAGTGATCCAAGTAAAATGAAAAAACAAGAGTTGATTAATTTAATTGAAACAAATAATATTTAGTAGATTGTTACACCACATATAAATAAAAAACTAATATAATATATAATTCTATTTGTATATTATAATGAAATCAAATTGTTCAATTGCTACTGAATCTATACGTTCTGCATATCCTATAATAAAAGAAACTGTTCCACAGTCTGCACGAGGTTATAACACAAATAATAAATATCCAGAATTTCCACCAATGATGAGCGATGGTCGTTCAATCACCGCTACATGGCAACATGACGCTATTACCAATCATAAATTAATTGAAGAAAATAATATAACATCAAATTGGAACTATCGTAAATTTCTTACTCAAAATGCAGTTAATGTGATGGAACAAAGTTTTAGAGAAAGTTCCAATGACGTAGGATATAATTCACGATTTACTACTGTACCAAATATTCAATCCAATTTTGTTTCTAATATGACAACCCCCGCATTTTATTCATCTGTTGAAAATAAACAAAATGTTCTGGGGCATACTACCAGTGACTTAAAAACCAGTTATTTAACAAGAGAAGAATTACAAGCACGTAAAATATCCCCCGTAATTACACAAGACCAACTCATCAAATCGTTTAGTGCACCTAAACCAGAAATATAAGTATTTAATTATTATGAAATATAGAAAGATTCGTTGTATATTTCATAAATGAAAGTAATTAGTTTTGATATTGGAATCAAAAATATGGCATACTGTGTATTATCCGCTACAAATAATCCTGATGAACCGATTGTGATACATGATTGGAATGTATTAAGTATGGTAGAACCCGATAATTCAATTACTTATCAGTGTAATTGTAGTATACCAGGAAAAAACAAGAAAACTCCGTCCAAGTTATGTGGGAGAAAGTCTAAATACAAAAAAGAAGAACAGTTTTTTTGTGATAGACATGCAAAAAAAAATACACAATGGATTATTCCTACCAAACAACATACACTTACCTATATTAAAAAACAAAAGGTGCAAGAAATAATTACACTATGTAATACACATATGTTACTCATTAACCATGATATAAAAACAATCAAAAAAGACCAATTTGTTGAAATATTAATGAACTTTTATCAACAACGTTGTTATGAACCGATTATTGCAGCCAAAAAGGTAAATGCAAATGACGTTGATTTAATATGTATTGGTAAATCGATAAAACAACTATTTAATCAATTACCAGATATTGATACGATTACCCATGTACTTATTGAAAACCAAATTTCGCCTATTGCAAATCGTATGAAAACAATTCAGGGAATGTTGGCACAATATTTTATAATGAAAGGCGACGATATACACATTGATTTTGTTTCGTCTTCCCATAAATTACGGCAATTTAAAGATATTCGCGGAATTGTACCAGCCCCCATAGAAAACACGATAACTGATGTTGACAAAAACGTGAAAAATCCTAATTATAAAAGTCATAAGAATGATGGTATTTTATATACAAACCAAATCCTTTGTAAAAACAATGACTTCAATAAATGGAGCTATGCGATGAATACACCCAAAAAAGATGATTTAGCCGATGCATTTTTACAAGGTTTATGGTATTTCAAACAACATAATATTATATTGTATTCGGACGATTTAAACATTAAACTTGTATAAATATCATAATAATGGAAACGATTGATATTAGTTTAGATAACTTAGAACCCGTTTCAATTGGTAATATGGCAACTCCTTCTGTAAATTTTGGTTCAGGTATTGAATTACTCATGAATGATAAAAAAAGAAATTCATCTGGTGATAACATACAACTTGATTTAGGTGATTTAGATACATTAGAAAAAGAAATGAATGAATTAAGTGGAGTTTCAGCAAAACCTGATGAACAAACTACTACATCATCTACTGATGGTAATACTAAAACTCTTGGTGGTATGGCCGCTAATTTATTTGGTTTAGGGGGATTTACAAATACAACAGAACCCACTAACATTCAAGTTGAAGAATTACCGAATGATAATGCTAATTTGGGACAAGCAACTCGTGAAAGTGCAGGTAAAACAAAAACATGGGACGGATTTTCCAAAATGAATGATGTTCCTTCATCTGGACCTGCTTCTTCCTATTCATCTAATTTAAATGACCGTGAAAAAAGACGAAAAAAACGTGCGATGCTAAAAAAAATGGACGACTGGTATGAAAAAGGTCAGTTAAAACAGGGTACTCAACTTAATATTGATTCACCATATGACGAAATTGAAGATGAATATGAATCCGTTATGGACGATAAGAGAAAAAAAGATGGAATTAAATTACAAGGTTGGTGGATGATGACCTTTATTAATTCATTGGAATATGGTAATGCTGTATTTAACCCATTTGATTTGAATTTGGAGGGTTGGGGCGAACAAGTTAGTGAAGATATTGATAGTTATGAAGAAATTTTCGCTGAATTACATGATAAATATAAAGGAGGAAAAATGGCACCTGAATTATCATTGTTATTACGAATTGGATTTAGTGCAGCAGTCTTGAATTTTTCTAATAAAGCATTATCTACCGCAACCCCTGGATTTAATGATGTTATCAAACAAAGCCCTGAACTAATGAAAATGTTTACAAATGCCACTGTTAGTAGTATGAGTCAACAATCTCCCAGTTTTGAATTTGCACAGAATTTAATGCAAGACCATAATACCCGCCCATCTGGACCTCCACCACCCGCACCCGTAAAAACACAGAATCAACCTCCACCACAACGACCTGGTATGACATTTACTGAAGCACAAAGCAATCGCCCAGATATTGATGCCAGTCGTGCACCTATGTTTCGGGAACAGGGTGTTAATGTAACCAATAACTTCCAAGGAATACATGAAACACCACAAAAAATGGAAACACCCATACAGCGACCTGAAATGAAAGGACCGCAGACAACTGATATTGATAATATTTTATCTGGACTAAAAACCAGAACTATTAATATTCAAGAACAACGACAACCCACTAATACTACACATGTTAATAATAATGCTACTGACGAATCATCTATGATATCTATTGGTTCGTTGAATGATATGCAGAATTCTAATATCCCAAAACGTACCAACCGAAGAAAAAATAAATCGGATAAAAATACTATTTCACTTGATATCTAAACCATTAGTCATATGAATGGGATTGCATAGTATTTACCTCATAAAAAAATATACAGTTCATTACATATGTATATTTTTCTTTATTTTTACGACTTACTTAATTTCGTTGTAAATACATTGTAAATACATTGTAAATAACCACGATGAATCCATTTTATTTAATTTGCTTATATTATCTAACATTATACGGGTTTCTCTCATATTCGTTTCATACTCTTGTTGTCGTTCCAAACTCGCACGTACCTTTACAATGCAGAATTTGTGAAAATTAATTATTTGTTTCATTTCTATTTTAAAGTATGCATACATGCAGTGGGTAGATATATTTAATTTATTATATACTATTTTTATCAATTTTTTACATTTTTATAATATATTTATTCAAAGATGTATACACCCTTGAAGATTTACACATTTGAAGATTTAAAATAGCACAAATGAACGCATTCATATCAATTGATATCTAATAAATCTATACATTCATTTGAATTAATATTCTTTGTCTTTGTCAATTGTTCCGTTAAATATTCTATAGTTAGATTCAGCGATTGTAGTTGGTTCTCTAACCGAGTTATTATTTGCTGTTGTCCATTCACCAGCTCTTTGCATTGTATCATTTCTACATAATGGTTTGCTTTATTTTGATTTAATATAAGAAGCCATTTTTTATGCTTTTTTGTTTTTGTATGTGCTGAAAATTTTGTTGCATTTTCGTAAGATTTATCTGCTCTTGAACCACACGAACAGATGATACCATGTCTTATTACAGGTATAATATCTACATAATTTCCATTTTCATCCACACTTGGTGTATATAAATCGGGGGTTAATGATATGTCCATGTTGGGTAATACTTATTTATATATATATATATCAATTTTTTATCATATCTATGTAGAGAAATAAAAAGTATTCAAGCAGTTTTAACGAATTGTTATACACAAAATATACACAAGGTATGAAAAGACCTAAACTTTGAATGTATTTTTATGGTGATAACCGTACCATTTTAAATCTTCAAGTGTGTAAAATGGTACGCTTAAAAAGCGTACCACAAAATCGTAAAGGGCAACGTTACCCACCCGAAGGGTGAGTGGTTCAGCTACGCTGAACAACCGATAAATGAATTAAAAAGGCAAACACTGAAAGTGTTTGTCCCATTTTTAATCTTCATCGGTGTAATCAATATAAAAATAAAACACATATCATTATACGGACGACAAATAATATAGGTTTCCTATGAATTTTTCTTTTACAGAATATTTTCAAAGTTGTGCCAATCTTATTGGATTAAATGCTATTACCAAATATAGTGAAATTAAAAATAAAATTAATAAGTATGCTAAGTCTATATATACTTATCACCCATGGATTACTTATAGTATTGATATTAGTATATATGGGTGTAATTGGATATATGCAATGCACTATAATGAAAATATAGAACCATATCATAATTGTTGGATTTCATCAAATAAGTTGATACAACCTAACTTCTATAAGGATTCTAACATGTTAAATATTATTGACAAACATACTTGTGTGTATGACAATAACCATATATCTTGTTCTTATACATTCATTCGTTTTTTGAATAATTATAATTCAGTATTTAAACCACAATTTACTTCTTTATATAAAGAAAACTTGTTATATGCCAAATATAATAACATATATATTTCCAGAGTTCAACATGACCGTACATTTGATGAATTTAAACATATTGATGGTTTTAATACACCATCTACTGTCGGGTTCTTATATGTTACAGTAAAAACAAATGACCAAAATATAAACATGGATATTGATCAAAATCATATGTATGTTAACAATGAATTATTTTCTACTGCATTCATACATCGTTATATTAAATATAATAATATTGATGCCATTTGTAATAATAATTATGTTATAAATATCATGGATAATGATATTAATATGTTTGTATTGAAACCCAATCAATATTTAGTTCTTAATAAAACTGACTATACTGTAAAAACTATTAATAATGGTGAATAAACCCGTATATTCTCATAAAAGGGTATAAAGATTTTTCTCATTATTATATACGGGCGTAATCACTATGGATACAGTGAGTATTCCAACCCAATTACATAATTTAAATGATAAATGGAATATGTATTACCATTTACCAAATAACAAAAACTGGGAATTATCCAGTTATACTATCCTAATGGATAATATTAATAGTGTTGAAGATGTTATTGAATTAAATAATAAAATACATGACCATGTTGTTCGCAATTGTATGCTATTTGTTATGAGAACAGGCATTACACCTATGTGGGAAGACCCAAAAAATAGAAATGGGGGGTGTTTTTCGTATAAAGTTGGAAATAAACACGTTCCCGAAGTGTGGAAACATTTATTTTACTATTTATGTGGCGAATCTATTTGTATTAGTCCTGAGCATTCTACTTATATTAACGGAATTACCATTTCGCCCAAAAAAAACTTTTGTATTATAAAAATTTGGCTATCTACTACAAAATTACAAGACCCAGGATGTATTGTACCTATACCTAACCTATCTAAACAAGGTTGTTTATTTAAAAAACATGAACCTGAATTTTAATCTTTTACCATGATTTTATCTAACGGTAACGAAAACCGTGTTTCATCTAAATAAAAAAATATATATGCGATGTACAATAATGTTGTATTCTTGCAGTTTATTAGTACATTGTAAATATCCATTATACATATTATTTTAGATATTATAAAATTGATTATAAATTTTTTATTTTTATTATTAATTCAATATTCATATTATATTAATAAAATGAAAGTTATTGACAAATACATTGAACCACTTGGAATAACTATTCAATTCCATGTTGGTAAAAATGCACAAGACAACTTTGACATTATTGAAAATGCTAATCCTAATGATATATGGTTTCATATTGATGATAATGCGTCCTGCCACGTCATTGGTTCATTACCTGAAGATACTACATTTGGAAAAAAACAATTGATGTATATTATTAAACAAGGGGCTATTATATGTAAACAATTTTCAAAATACAAATCTCATAAAAATGTTTCTATTGTATACACTCCAATTAAAAATGTCACAATGACTGACATTATTGGTTCTGTAGTTATTCAATCCAGTAAAAATATCAGTATTTAATGCATAGTCTACAGCTTTATTATTTGTCTCCAGTTATGCCGAAATATTCTACGGGTTTTATTATTATATTCAAATCTGCAAATTCATGGGACAATAATACATCATTATACCAACACGTATCCTGCACATATTTTGTAAAATTATCTATGTCTAACTGCATAATATCATCGCCTAAATTATGCTTTTTTAATAAAGACTTAATCGCGTACTGTGAAAATACAACACCTGCACCTTCATGAACCCAATTTGTATTTATATTTGGACGGGGTGATTTTTTATTATATTGGTGTGATGAATGTCTCACCTTTGTTTGGTGCCAATTATTTATCCAAGTTTTACCATAATGTATACAATTACCCCCATAATCTATTCTATGAAATGTAGTATTAATAAAAAGTTCTTCATCAGTAAGAATACAATCATCGCCAAACGTTATTACATGTGATTTTTTGTTTGATATGTGATTATACCAATAATAATAAGCTAACCAAGTTTTTGTGGGAATATTATCATATTCATCGCTGGTTCTTATTGATAATTCTTTTGCCGATGCATTATATTCAAATAAATTTTCCTGATTTTCATTACCACTAAATATAAACAATAGATGTTCTTTAAAATTTTCTTTTATAGTACTCCATGAACCTGATGTATGTCCAGACGATTTATCGCCATTTTTATACTTTTGACAGCTTAATATTATTATATCAGCTGGACCAAGAGACATTACAAAGTTTGTAATTTATTATACAATGCTATACGAATTATATAATATTATTCTACCGAATTTATGATGGAGGCAACGGGGCTAAACATAACATAATTGAACCCAATGAAGCTACATCATATTTCACGATTAATGGTAAATCATTTCCCAAATACATTTCTAAATGAGTACATAACGGTGTACATTTTATAAAATGACTCAAACTCTTTAATGAAAATTCTCCTTGGATTACTATGGACGCATCATTCTTCTGGATAAATTCCATATTTCCACCAGACTCAGAACGATAAATTTTTGAACTCGCGAAATTACCTTCACATGAAAATATTAAATCGTTTCCGACAGACTTGATTTCTATTCTATCGGAAATTCCATTTAAGTCACGAATAATTTTTTGGAAATCGGTCGTTGGCAAATTTATAATTGTTGAATATTCAACATCAGGGACAACCAATTCTTCCATATCTGGATCGATTAACCTCAACTTTTGACAATAACACTGTTTTATATCACCATTATCGTACTGTAATCCAAGATGAGAAACAACTCCATCATGGTAATCTGCCTTGTCTATATACATGGATAATGTATCATCATTTGACATGGTTGAAATTACTTTAAATAGATGTAGCGTATTTGTACATACAATTATTTTTTCAGGATCACAATTATATTGCTCAAATTTATGAGCATTTAACGTTACATTTACCAATATTGTATGTGTTTTATCAAAATTTATTATTTTCATTCCCTCCTTTGTATATGTAATTGTTGCATCAGTTAAAATATCTTTTATTGCTGTTATCATATTACGAATCGGTTGAATTTGTACAGTTTTTATTGTCATTACATTGTTCTCTTCATTCATTTCTTCAAACTATTAGAATACCATATATGTGCGTTTGTTTTTATATTTAAATTATTATAAATGTATTTTACCTAAATTATACGCACCTTACTTTTTATGTTCTAATATGTAAATGGGTTTTATATATGCATACAACATATAAAATTATCTACTTTTTACACCGATGCTTATTTATACACATGCATATCGCTTATTTAATAATATACTATTTTATTTTTTTATTAGATAGCAGTTTAGGGATATAATACAAATAATTATATTATGTTATAATAATATATAATCGTTTAGTATACAAATGGCAACAGTACTTAATACCAATAATTATTCTAAATTAAACAACGATATAATTGATATTATGCGGTCTGGCTTATATTCAGGAGTATCTGTGAATATATATACTGATGCAGATGCTACCATATTTGCGGTTGACGGTAATACACCCATTGAGGGCAAAAAAATTAATAAGATTAATACAACCGGGGCTTATACTATTGCAGCTAATAATCAATATGTCAACGGGTCTATTGAACTTATTTTCAACGACGGTACTTCATTTAAAGTAGTTGATAATGTTGATGAATGTTGGTATACAATTGAAGGTATTATATTCCAAAGACGCACATTTTAAACAATTATTTATTTTCAATGGTATATGGTAATTTATTTATCATATAACAGCTTATTTGTTCGTGCAAAATAAAATAAAATAATATCATAATATAATATTGTAACATATGTTATTATTTAACAATCAATATTATATTATTCGTAAAGGGGATTTTGCTACCAATGGAAATACCAAAGTCATTTATTGCATTTTTTCTTCTATCCTTTGTATTGATGATTATATAAATCGTAGTTCATATGATTGTTTTATTATATTATGCGGGTCTACTGCTATATGGTCATGTATTGAATGTTATTTACATATAAGTAAAACACGCATTATTAAACCTATGAATATTTCATTTAATAAAACAATAATACAATTATCTACACCCATTGGTATTTTTTTGCAAGGTTTTCAAGAAGGCGGATTCATTACTACGTTGGGTCTTTATTATGGTGACAGAATTCATGACCCTTTTTATTTATTACAAATGCATATTTTTATTCTTGTCGTTATTACCCATCTGTATTTCAAATCTAATGTTAGTAAATCTTCTAAACGACTAATTAATACTAAATATTCTATTGGCTATATTTGTGCTGCTACTCTATACGATATACATATTTTTTTTTATTATCCTCAATATCAAACCCGACAAATTTATATGTTTGCTACCATGGTTTATATTTGTTCATTTTGGACTTTTTTCGCATGGCTTTTCAATTTCAGACAGGTTGAAGTTTATACCAAAAATAATGTTGACCTTATTGACAATAATGAATATCCATATAATATTATTAATAAATATTGTACACGCCCTGCTACCAGTATGGAGTCATTTTGTATATTAGCATATGATGTTATATTTGAGATTGGATTTGCTTATCTCTTTTTTTACAATCTGTTTATTGTATAACCCATATATCATATATTTTACTTGAATATATGATACAAACAAAATATATATGGTGTTCACTAATCATTTTCATCACTCTATACTATTTTATCCATTCCATTATGGATTTCATATTTTCCTACATAAATTAAGTCACCCTCCTGTTTTTGAGCACGTTTAAAACTGTCCAAATTATATAACTGTTTGGTTCTTGGATTCATTGCATAATCAACACCATCTATTTGTTTTCTTACTCCTTTCCAGCCTACTGTTTTCATGTCCAATCCATCTTTTATGTTACTATCTTTATCTAATGTTGGGTGTGATGCGAAATTATTTGATTCCACCATTCCCGACCCATAACATACATAATCTTCTCCTTTATCACCATTTGATGTTGAATGAATATTACAATCCACTGCGGTTTCCTTTATTGCACGTAATATTTCGTTATTTATTCGCTGCTTTATACTTGATATTTCATATAAAGTCTCGTCCGTGGTTACTGGGGTTTTTTTGTCTATTCTACTTATATCACGTATTCGTAATTCTACATTTTTACCGTCAGTCTTTTGTTCTTCACTTAACGTTGATACATACAAAAACACTTTCACTGTACGTAATTCTTCGGGCAAATCCATATGACTACCTATACGACGTGCCCGACCAACCACCTGCTCTGTCCTTACCATATGCCAATACGGCTCTACTATATGTACATACCGAGTATTTCGTAAATTTATTCCTTCTGCACCCGATGCGGTAATCATTATTGTCTTGATTATTTCACCATACATATTATTCTCTGCTGTTTTACGTAATTCAGTAACTAATGATGGTGGCACTAATTCCCAATTTCCATTATATATATTACGAATTATCTCCTTTTGTTCTATACTTTCTGTACCTGTATATAACACAAATTTTGGCTTATCCATATCTTCCTCTACTATGTCTAACACCCATTTTTCTCCCTCGTGCTTAAGCTTAAATTCTGCCATTCCATTTGCCAATAATATTAATCGCATTAAACCAATTCCTTCCATTGTGCGGAAATGACTATATAACAAATGCAACCCTACATTGTCTGAATCTGTCAAATTTTCAAGAATCTTAGCAAATTTTGGACTATACTCGGGTAAAGCGTCCTTTGATAAATATTGACTTATATTAGTTCCCTCGATTTTTCGGTTCACTTCTTCCATTGCTATTTCTATACGCCTTGCATAACTGCTATTTATTTCTACACCTTCCTCCGGCGGTTGACCCGTATTATCTACTGTTAATTGACCTGTTGCTATATTATCTAACATATCTTCATTTATATCTTCGTCCGCGTCACTTGCACGTTTATCTGGAATTGGTCGTTGAATACTTCCTGGAAATGTAAAATTACACGCTGCCCTTGAAAATATACGATATGTTGATGATACTTTATATAACTCATCCGCTTTATTCATTCTACGATGGGTTGCCGATTTCTTTTCGCGATCCGCTTCTTCTTTTCTTATTTGTTCATAAATTCCAAATTGATGGGTTGTCATTGGACTCTTTATTACATGATATAAATCATCATCCTCTGTCATTTCTATTGTTGGTAATAATTCTTCTTGGGCACTACGGAAATATGACGTTAACCCCAATATACGACGTTGAAATAAATTCATATTTTTTGTTTCTCCTTTGTCTACATCTACAAATCTATCGAAAAATTCTTCACGTATATCTGGTAATGCTTTATTATTTATTTCGGTTATCATTGCATCTTTCACAGATACATCATTCTTCTTACTTTTTAATACACGCAGAATTGACTCCAAGAATTGTTTATCTGATATATTTCCACTATCATCTAATTTTACACCATTATAACGATTAAATGCGTCAGTCACACCACCATAGATCTTTTGAGTTTTATTACAACCTCCTTTTTTTGTATTTTGTACTTTACGAGTTCCTTTTAACTGTCCACGCTTTTTTGTATTTATAAAACCATATGGATTTCGTGTTATCGTCAGCTTATTATCTGTAAAATCTATATAATCATACGTCTTTAAATTTGCATCGCCCAACATATTATATATTGCATCTTGGTTTAATTTTTCTTTTTTCTCCCATGATACTGGAATTGTCCATGTTTTTATATATCCACGTAATATATTGTATAGTATACCTATTTCATTTGGATAATTTATAATTGGTGTTCCCGTTAACAATACGATCTTTACATTTGATGCACTCAATAAATATTCATACAACTTATAAGATATTGAATCTCTCACTTTTATTTTATTGACTATACGACTTACAAAATTATGTGCTTCATCTATTATTACCACAGTGTTATCAAACGGGTTTTTTGTATAACTTCCAGTTAAATTACTCATTATTCGGTCATTCATACCATTATAATTGATATCTGTATATTTATTACGGATCATTGCATCTAATTGATTGTCCACATCTTTCTGTTCTTGTGATGATAATCCTGCAAAATTTGGTTCCTTATTTATATTTACTAACCATGCTCCATTATGTTCTGTTATATATTTTGAAGATAACGATAATGCCCTTGATAATATACCTACATAATTGGGATTTCCCGCTATGGCTATAAATTCCCAATATTGATTCTTCTTATATAAATCGTCACCACATTTCTTCATCTCACTGAAAAAATTCATTTTTAATGATGCGGGTGTCATTATACATATACGCTTATCACTTTTCATACCCTCTGCTATCGCGATTGATGTACATGTCTTACCTGAACCTAAACCATGATACAACAATAATCCTCTATAAGGCGTATATATATTTAAATAATCTCGTACTATCTTTTGATGCAGTAATAATTTAAAATCGGAACTTGATGCTGTTGGGGGGTTTCCCTGGGATTTTTCTAAATCCTCTTTCGCACGGAAATATTCTGTCCCTACTCCAGGTGCATATACTAACTGAGAAAATATTTCTGTCATATTCTGTGTGAACTTTTTACGATTATTCATATAATAACTTGGAGCCTTTATTATTACCTTTTCACGCTCTTTTGGTAATCTATTTATCACTTTTTGGGTTCTTATTACTGCTGTCGTTAAATCTACATCTTCCTCTATCTCAACCTTCCCTGTTATTTTTAATTTACGGGGTTTTTTTGACAATTCTTTTATCATCACTGGTTCTTCTTTTTCTTCTTCATCTTCCTCCTCATTGACCTTACCTAAAAGCAAATTTGAATCATCTAATGGATCTTTTTCATGTGGTTTCTGGTTTATTTTTTTTGTTGTTAATATTGGCATTGGACGATATGACTCTTCTACTACACTTGGCTCCTTTTCATCTATTACTTTAATACTTGAATTATCTTGTATTCGTTTTATTATTGCTAACCTATCTAACATACTTGTTTTTCGTTTATCAACTATTATAGGGGGTTTTATAATTTCTGGTTTTGGCATTTCTTGTTTTGCATATTCTAAATTCGTTTCATCATTTTCTACATCACGCGTACCTTCTACCTCATTGGACTCACTTTCCATTGTTGGTTCATCACTTATTGCAGATGACACTTTTTCTATCACTTGGTTATTTTTTATTTGAACCTTTACACCAGCAAATGGTTTAGGTGCTGGACGTTTTTCCATTATTTCGTCTAAACGTTGATATGGTATATTACTCATAGTCTAATATAAATATATTGACAAAAAATATATTTATATTTATTTTACTGATATTTGTAATCAATCATTTACAAAACAATTCCTTTGCCATTGTTTTTATTATTTTATTATCTAACTTGATTTGGGCGTCTTCCACATCTCCTAACATTAATCGCATCATTTTGTAGCAAAACTCATTATTACGGGTTTCCATTATTTCACAATCTGGGTGGGCAGATTTCCATTTTGGAACTGCTCTACAATTGTTCATCGTAACACGGTTTAATATCTTACGTAACTTGGTTAGCTCGTCGGTATCCTTACTCCATTCATCTTTGTCTTTGATATACATCGTTTCTCGCTTAATATCCGTGCAATGGATGGGTCGCTTTGTGATATCCATACCCTTTAACCGTTCCATGATCATCTTCGTCATACCATTCACATACCCATGATGTCCTATATATTCAATTTCATCTATTTGCACATCCAGATTACCGAGAAAGTCGGTTATGTTCATCGCATCCTTGCAGGTATCATTGAGGAAAAAGTTTAGATTAAATTGATTGTTGTTTGTGGTGTTATTATTTGTGGTGTTATTATTAATTGTAATTCCATTTTTGACTACATCTACCATCTGGCTTTGTAATTCCATATTTTGCTTTTGCAATGCAACCACTGCTGAATGCTCTTCTATCATTAAAGAACGCTCTTCTACCATTAATTCTTTAAACTCCTCATTCTGTTTTAATAACCTTAAAATTATACTCGCATCACTCGGTGGTTCACTTATACTATTTTGTATTTTATCTGATATATCGTCATCTGATATATCATCATCTATATTATCTACATACGTACATTTCTTTTTATGAGCACATAATGTAGATGCATGTTTATATTCCTTACCACATGAACACATAAATAATTTGGCATTTTTTGGCATTTTTTCGTTAGGATTTGTTAGGATTTGATGTTTTGCAGTCAACACGTGTCTATTATAGTCTTTCTTATTACTGCATTTAAAGTCACAATGTTCACAATCATATTTTTTGGGGTTTTTTGGGGTTTTTGGCATTAGGATTTTGTTAGGATTTTGTTAGGATTTACCTTTATATATCCTAACATAAAAAACCCCTAAATCCTTTTACAAATAAGTATTAAAAAAAAGTGTGCAGTCAACCTAAAATTATTTTTTTGGGATTTGCTGCATTATGCTCTAAACTGGTTTTTTGTGTTTTTTCCGAAAAAGAAATGGCTGTACTTTTCAAAAATGGACATTTTCAGAATGTCCTTTTTTCAGAATATGAATGACTTTTTTATTTCGTGTTTTTCTGATAACTATATAAATTGAAATTAGGATATAAAGAACCAACCACAAACTTATTTACAAAACAAATCCTTTGCCATCGTTTTTATTATTTTGTTATCTAACTTTATTTGGGCCTCTTCCACATCTCCTAACATTAATCGCATCATTTTGTAGCAGAATTCATTATTACGAGTTTCCATTATTTCACAATCTGGGTGAGCGGATTTCCATTTTGGAACTGCTCTACAATTATTCATCGTAACACGACTTAATATCTTACGTAACTTGGTTAGCTCGTCGGTATCCTTACTCCATTCATCTTTGTCTTTGATATACATCGTTTCTCGCTTAATATCCGTGCAATGGATGGGTCGCTTTGTGATATCCATACCCTTTAACCGTTCCATGATCATCTTCGTCATACCATTCACATACCCATGATGTCCTATATATTCAATTTCATCTATTTGCACATCCAGATTACCAAGAAATTCGGTTATATTCATCGCATCCTTGCAGGTATCATTGAGGAAAAAGTTTAGATTAAATTGGTTGTTATTTGTAGTGTTGTTATTTGTGGTGTTATTATTAATTGTAACTCCATCTTTGACTACATCTATCAACTTGGTTTGTAATTCTACATTCTGCTGTTGCAATGCAACAACCGCAGAATGCTGTTCTACCATCAATTCTTTAAACTCATCATTCTGTTTTAATAACATTAAAACTGTACTCGCATCACTAGGCGGTTCACTTATACAATTTTGTATTTCATCTGGTGTTTCGTCATCTGTTGTATCCTCATTCATAGTATCTACATGCGTACATTTCTCTACATGCGTACATTTCTTTTTATGTCGAGTTAATGACGGGGCTTGTTTATATTCCTTACCACAAGAACACATAAATATTTTGGCGTTTTTTGGCTCTTTTTCGTTAGCATTTGTTAGCATTTTATGTTTTGCAGTTAAAATATGACGATTAAAATCACATTGTTTACTGCATATAAAGTTGCAGTGTTCACATTTATATTTTTCGGCGTTTTTTGGCGTTTTTTGAGTTAGCATTTTGTTAGCCGTTTCTCTTAATATATGCTAACATAAAAAACGCCTAAATCCTTTTACAAATAAGTATTAAAAAAAAGTGTGCAGTCAACCTAAAATTATTTTTTTGGGATTTGCTGCATTATGCTCTAAACTGGTTTTTTGTGTTTTTTCCGAAAAAGAAATGGCTGTACTTTTCAAAAATGGACATTTTCAGAATGTCCTTTTTTCAGAATATGAAAGACTTTTTTATTTCGTGTTTTTTCTGATAACTATATAAATTGAAAATAGGATATAAAGAAACACCCCTAATTTTACTGTAAAACCCATATTATTCAAAAAAATTGAAATTACCCATTATTAACTAATTGTATTAAACGGAGTTAAATATAATTAATATTTATATAGTATATAGTATATAGTATGCCCGATTATACTTGCGAACGTTGTTTGAAGGAATTTTCTCAAAAATCTCATTATGATAAGCATATGAATAGGAAAAGACCTTGTCAAGATAATAAAAAAACGTTAGAGAGGGTTGTTGAAAGTATAATCACCAATAAATTAGAAAATAACCATACTGATACAATTATAGAGAACACGATGGTGAAAGCCAAAGCGGTCACGCCCAAACTGAATATTGTAACAACACCTGGAGAAAAAACACAAAAAATAGTAAACGAAGATTGTATTGAAGGTATGAAAAAAATACAAGCCAATTCAGTAGACATCATTATATGCGACCCGCCATACAATATAGGTAAGGACTTTGGAAACAATAGCGATAAACAAAAAATGGAAGATTATTTGATATGGTGTGATGCTTGGATAGGAGAATGTATTCGTATTTTGAAACCAGCGGGAACATTATACATTTACGGATTCAGTGAAATATTGGCTTTCATACGAGTTAGAATTAATATTAATGTAAGATGGATTATATGGCATTATACAAATAAGGTGACACCATCATTGAATTTTTGGCAAAGAACCCATGAGAGTATATTGTGTTGTTATAAAGAAAAGCCAGTATTCAATAAAGATGATGTGAGAGAACCATATACAGAAACCTTCTTGAAAAACGCAGCGGGTAAAGTACGAAAAGCGACAAAAGGGCGTTTCAGTAATGGTGAAAAAGAAACAACTTATACTGCACATGCAAATGGTGCTTTACCTCGTGATGTAATAAAAATATCTGCATTAGCGGGTGGAGCAGGTAAACGTGAACGTGTTGACCATCCAACACAAAAGCCATTAGAATTATGTAAAAAATTAATCAACGCCAGTAAAAATGGTGAAGACACAGTATTGGTAGTTCCTTTTGCGGGTTCAGGAAGCGAATGTGTGGCAGCAAAAAAACAGAATATTAATTTTATAGGTTATGAAATAAATGAGGACTATGTTAACTTATGCAATACTCGTTTAACTGCTGTAGAAACTGAATTAGAGTATGATAATAAAGTTGTAAAAAATATCCCTACTAAAGAAATACATATTCCAAAACCGATTTTAAAGTGGGTTGGTGGAAAAACACAAATTATGGATAAACTTATTCTGGATTTTCCAGTTGAAATAAATAATTATCGTGAAATATTTTTAGGAGGAGGCAGTGTATTATTAACCTTATTATCGTATGTAAAGATTGGTATTATAAAAATACATGGTGATATATACGCATATGATTTGAATGAACCATTAATTTATATTTACAAAAATATACAAACCCACCATAACGAATTATATGATAAATTGCAAGAAATCATTACTGAATTTAATAAATGTGGCGATGGCGAATTAAACCGAAAACCCGAAAATATTGAAGACGCAAAAGCATTGAAAGAAAATTATTATTATTGGATAAGACAAGAATATAATAAATTAGGCGATAAAAAGAGTATATTCGGTTCTGCTATGTTTATATTCTTAAATAAAACCTGTTTTAGAGGTGTATTTAGAGTTGGACCAAATGGGTTTAATGTTCCATATGGACATTATAAAAATCCGGAAATCATTAATAAAAAACATTTGGATGTAATACATGATTTAATTCAAAATGTAATATTTGAATGCTGTGATTTTAATACATCACTAACAAATGTAGAACCTAAAGATTTTGTATATCTGGACCCTCCATATGCTCCAGAAACAGAAACTTCATTTGTAGGATATACTGAAAATGGATTTGATATAGAACAACATAACAATTTATTTAAATTAATACACAATTTAACCGACACAAATAAAAAAATAATATTAAGTAATGCAGATGTAAGTTTAGTACGTGAAAACTTTACAAATGAAAAATATAATATATCATCAATATTATGTAAAAGGTCTATTAATTCTAAAAATCCAGACGCAAAGGCAAAAGAAGTTATTATAAAAAATTATTAGATTTTACAATAAAGGTGATACCAAATCACTAAAACGAATGTATTCAATCTCCCCACGACTTAGCTATATCCAATATAAGTTGTGTTTTTTGTAATTTTTTCACCAAAAATGTTCTTTTTCAGAATATGAAAGACTTTTTATTTTGTGTTTTCTGATAAATATATAAATTGTAAATATGATATAAAGAAAATAAGTTAGATTTTCAGGATTTATTTATTGGTAATAGAGTAAGATCTGTAACAACACATAATTATATAATTTAAAAAGTGTTAAGGTGTGCAATAGCATCTTCACATGCGATTTGTTCTGCCTTTTTCTTAATTTTATGCTGTCCTTCTCCCAAAAATAGGAAAATCTTGCCTTGTTGTGACATATATTGATGTATATCATTATAGGTTTTAAATTGAGAAATGGGTATAGCTTTATTCGGGGTAAGATTATGAATAGTCTGTCCCAAACACATAAATACTCCCATCTTATAACCTGTTTCTTGGTCTTGGTCGCCAATTTCTAAATAATCGGGAGTTACTTTGAACTCTTTTTGAATTTTTACTTGCAAAATATTTTTATAATTGTCATCATTACGGATTAGATTAATCCAATCAACATGTTTTTCAAAAACAGATTCAATAAATACTTGTGCCATTTGAAATCCAGGGCCTGTTTCAAATACGTTTTTAAACCAACCTTCTTCATCTGTGACTTTAACACGGTTAAAATCTAAAAACAATGCACCTATAAATGCTTCAAATAAGCAACCAAGTTTCTTTAAATTAGTCCTGATTTGTTTACCCTCTGCATGTTTAGATAATACAACCCAATTATGTAGTCCCATTTCATAAGCCATTTTACCAATAGCTTCATTTTTAACCAATGCAATTTTCTTTTCAGTCATAAAACCTTCTTGTTCTTTGGGGAAACGCCGATACAAATAATACTTGGTTGTACATTCTAACACTCCATCACCAATAAATTCTAATCTTTCATTTGACTTGGAAAATAATGGAATACAATCATCAGGTTTAGGTACAATTACAATATTATTATTTATATTTTCCAATTGAGGGCGTTTAATATAAGAACGGTGAATAAATGCTCTTTTATACAATTCAAAGTTGTGAATAGAATAATTTATACCATATCTGCGTAAAATATCTTCAACTTGTTCTTTGTTAATTAATTTATTTAGGGGATTGTATGGGTCAAAAACATACGTTTCTACTCCGTTCTGGTTTTTTTCAACATGGATATCATCATCTATATTCATGTTATTCGTCAAATAATATGAATCTTGTATATTATTATTCTCATTATTTATTTATATTGTTTGTGTTTAGTATATTGTCACGTATAGAATAAAATATTTAGGTAGTATATAATATACAATGGTCTATTCTCAAACTAAACGTACATCTTCTATGGCAAGTATTACCAACCAAAACCAAGGTGGTGGCAGCAAGAAGGCTGGATTCCCTTATTTAGTCGGCCGCGACTCGTGGACTTCCGTCGCTCTTAACAAAAAGACACAATTTTTGGACGAAGCCACAAAAGGTCTTCAATTTACATTGAACCCCAATGTTCGTCAATCTCGCCCCGTCGGTATGACACCTGGTGCTGGTCGCAGTTATTTTAATTAAATGAAATTAAATGAATTATAATTATAATTATGATAATGTAAAAACAATATAATAATGTGATCATTATTATTATATTGTAGAGAACCTGACATGAAAGTTATTATTGATGAACGAGAAACAGACCTATTTGAGAAATGTGAGGCGTTAATATGTAGCAGCCCAATACCTACTTATATACAATTATCTACAAAAGTGTTAAATTTAGGTGATATTTTAATAAAAACAGATGAAGATAAGGATGTTCTCTTAATTGAACGAAAATCATTGCAAGATTTACTCGCATCTATAAAAGACAATAGATATGAGGAACAGTCATATAGATTGGTTCATTCGAATGATTTTCCACCACATTCTATTTTTTATTTAGTAGAAGGAATGTACTCACAATTGCGTACACCGATGGAAAAGAAAATTATTATGTCAGCTGTGACTACCCTGCAATACTTTAAAGGGTTTAGTGTTCACCGAACCGCATCATTACACGAATCCGCACAATGGTTACTGTATCTTGCTGATAAAATAGAACGTAACTTCATAAAGGGTATCATTCCATATTATTTAACACAACCATTTCTTAAACATTTTACAAAGGGCAATAGAGAACCTGAATCAACAATATCTAATGAAATTAATAAAACAGAGAACATTATAGAGGATATTGACGAAAACGATGAAAATACACCCATTTCAACAGTTTTTTGTTCTCAACCTGACCAAGGTTCTCAAGGTCAAACCAGTGCAGACTATTGTCATGTTGTAAAAAAAGTAAAAAAAGAGAATATTACACCAGAAAATATAGGTGAAATCATATTATGTCAAATTCCAGGCATTAGTTCAATAACAGCCATTGCTATTATGAAACATTTTAATCACTTTACACATTTTATGGAAGAAATAACAAAAGATTTTTCGTGTATAGAGAACCTGACAATTGAATCTAATGGAAAAACCCGTAAAATAAGCAAAAAATCAATAGAAAGCATTCAACAATATTTATTGAATGTCACGAAATAATGATATAGGTTTATGTGTATACTATACTATAAATGGAAACAATTGTACCGACTGAACCACCCGAACCACCCGCACCACCCGCACCACCCGCACCACTCGCACCACCCGCACCACTCGCACCACCCGCACCACCCGCACCATGGTATTGTTATATTTTAAGAAATACACAATCACAATTTAGTCACCTTACCTATAATGGTTCAACAAATGACCCTCGTAGACGATTACGACAACATAATGAAGAAATAGTTGGAGGAGCCAGATATACACATGGTCGTGGCGGTGGATGGGAAATATATGCACTTGTGACAGGTTTTATTGACCATAAAAATGCATTGTCATGCGAGTGGCGTATAAAACATACGAATGGCAGACCAGGTAAACGACCAAATGCACATTTAGGTATGATTGGACGAATTCGTGGACTCTGTGAAGTTTTGAAACTGGATAAATGGACAAGTAAATGTACTGTAGATAATCAAAATATACCATATACAGTATATATAGCAGAAGATGTTGCAGAATATTTACAAGGTTCTCAATTACCCGAAAACATTACAGTTAATATTGGAATTCCATCGTTTGAGAAAGAAAAAAAGTAATTAGTATATCAATAAGGTATGAATGCGTTTTATGTTGTTATTAAGTATTACACAAAATATTTTGTATAGGTGAAATATGTAACGGTCCATCGTCTTGATACATAATAGGGTGTGAACTTGTATTGTTATATGTGAATAATGGCATTACTGATGATATATACATATTAGAGTTAACAGAGTTATCGGAGTTATAATCATCATCAGTTATATCACTATCGCTATCATTATATGAATGAACATAATAGGCTGTAGAATAATTTCCAACAATACGGGTAAAATTATATTCATATTCTTGACAATTTATACAATAATTTGTAAAGATATTATCAGTACACCCATAGTGTAAACAATTAATACACTCATGGGGTCCAGTTTTTTCATAATGATTTGTTGCCCATTCAACCGGGAAACAAATTGAATATTTTTGATCATTATAGTCATAAAATTTAGGCATAGATTTGTGCATTGTGATTGAAATAATATTTATACTTGTTATTTATTTTTGATAATGTGTGTAATCAATTTTTAACCAATGATGTCCTTTGGTGGTGGAACAACGGACGGTATTGATGGGAAAAACACGGTTTTTGCGTTAAATAAGGAGGGTTTAACAATTTCATTGTCAACATATTTACCCGAATCAATCATTTGTTGTGTATACGTAATACCTGCCCATTTTGAATCCATTGGATTGTCACTAATTTTTTTTGCATTGGTAGAATCATGTATAGCATCAACATTAGTATACACACCTATATGTTGACCAGTTGGGTCAAACCCATGATATTGGTCTTTATTGTAGGGTGGGTTTGCACGACTGGCATCATTCACTTTTTGAATGGCATCATTTACTTGTTCGGGGTCATGTTGAAGACCACCTTGTAAATCAAAAGGGCTTGGACGAACACGATAAACATCATCACCCTGTGCATTATTTTCTTGTTGTAGATAAAGTACTGGACATGTATTCCCCTTTTTCTTTTGTATTTCTAAATAGTTGATATATTCATCTAAATTAAAGAAAGAGAGTGGATTAGTATCATCTTCTGGTTTATTCGTATTGTATAATAATAACGAATTGCCTTTTTGAATTAACATATTAGGACAACTGGAATCATCACTATTTTCCATGTTCTCTTTTGGTTTTAGATTGACTGATATATCCCAATATACGGTAACATAAAGTCCTAATAAAAAGGTGCATATTAAAAAAATTATAAATATTCGTTGGGATAATGACATCTTATATATATTTACATTGACATAAATATTTGATTTCTTTAGTAAATTATATGTCATAATAATATATAGAGTATTAATGCAAAAAATAGAAGGCGGATCAAAATTACGAATCGGTAAAAGGAATAGTAAAGGTAACAGTAAACGAACAAAATCTTCTAAAAGGTCGTATGCAAAGAAATCCAAACTTCAAAAAAAAAGAAATAATAAAACAAGTAAGAAAACAAAAAAACCAAAAAAAAATAAAATGAAGGAGATAGAAACAATGTGGAATACCATTTTTGACAGATCAGTAGATAACCAACCTACCGATATTGCTACTGAACCAATAATAAATACAGACCCTAATAGTGATGTAAAACCAGTAGTTATTGTTCTTATACACGCAGACTGGTGTGGACATTGTAAAACATTACAACCAGAGTGGGACATCATGGAAAAATCATTAAGTGATGATGAAATGAAAAATGTAGCATTTGAGGTAATAGAAAGTGCAGAATTAGATAATAAATTACCTATGGTGTCACAAAAATATATGAATGGCAATACAATAACTCATTCGGGGTTTCCAACAATAGGTAATATCCATAACGGTGAATTTCAACAATATGGTGGTGGACGTACTTCAAACGATTTATTGGATTGGATTCGTGATTTAATATCAAAAATATAATATATTATTTGGCTGCATGCATGAATGTAACTAATATACATATATCTTTTTATAAAATTGATTATTTTGACAATAATAAACCATTCAAAATAATCTAAATATTAACGCGTAATAATAATAAATGTCCGTAATAATACGAAAGAAGAAACCAATCGTGGTAAAATCATTTCGGTTGATTGATTTTCATATATATGATGATTCACCGACCAAAGAAAATGATTCTGGTTCTGATGAGGATTCACATAAACGTTCTTACAAAAAAAATGACGATTTGCAGTTTGTAATTCAAATGTTTGGAATAAATGAACGTGGAGAAACATGTTGCATTTATGTGAATGATTATCAGCCATTCTTCTATGTTAAGGTGGGTGATTCTTGGACTGACTATAATGCAGGGGCTTTTATGCGAGATTTGCAAAATAACCAGAAATTAGATAAACGTTTTAAAAACTCTATTGTATCATGTGAATTAGTTGATCATTATAAATTATATGGATTTTCGGGAGGCAAAAAGCATAAATTCTTAAAAATTTCGTTTAAAAATACGACCGCTATGAATAAATACAAGAATTTATGGTATACTTACAATAATGATGAAAGTACCAACAATGGAGAGTATCGTACTCGTACAAATATTGTATTTCAGGGAGTGACTACAGAGTTGTATGAAAGTAATATTCCTCCATTATTGCGATACTTTCATATTCATAATATTAGCCCATCTGGTTGGGTTTGTTTTAAAATGAATCGTATCATTAAACCACAAAACAATACAACCACCTGTAAATATGAATTTATATGCCCATTGAAAGAATTAATTCCACAACCCGACAAAGAGACTATAGTGCCGTATAAGATATGTAGTTTTGATATAGAAGCAAGTAGTAGTCATGGTGATTTTCCGATTCCAATTAAAACATATAAACGATTTGCGTTTAATGTAGTTGATGTATTCATAAAACAGATGTCTGTATTAAATGAAACAATGTCAAAACAATTACTACAAAAAATGATTTTGGCAGCATTCAGTTATGGTAAATTCGAGGGTGTAGATGTTGTGTATCCAAAATATTCTTCAACAAAGGCTCAGTTGAATAAATATATTTTAATATTATTAAATGAAAGCATAGAAAACGTAAAAAAAGAGAATCAAGACGATGATACAACTAATTTATTAACGATTGATGGTATATTTGAACAAATAAAGGAAAATCAACAATATACTGGAACTGGTGATGATAATGGTAATGAGACGAATGAAGTTACAGATACGACTGGATATTATAATAAAAATTATATACGTAAACCCAAAATAAAACGTAATGATACTATTTTGGATATATTGATCAACGAAAACTATAATCGTGACGAAAAAATTCAAATATTAAATGAAGTAATGACCAGATTGTTTCCTCGTTTGAAAGGTGATGAAGTAACATTTATTGGGTCTACCTTTTTAAAATATGGCGAAAAGGAACCTTATTTAAACCATTGTTTGGCAGTAGGTACATGCGATGATATCCCAGGAATACAAGTAGATTGTGTTGATACGGAGAAAGATGTTCTATTGAAATGGGCAGAATTAATACAGACAGAAAATCCTGATATTATTATTGGGTATAATATATTTGGTTTTGATTATGAGTTTATGTTTCGCAGAGCACAAGAAAATCATTGTGAAAGAGAATTTCTATTGTTATCCAGGAAAATAAATGAATTATGTGCAACAGAAAGTCGTGAAAATCCAGGTGAATTAAATATCGAACATACAAAAATGCAAATTGCAAGTGGTGAATATGATTTACGATATTTCAAAACAACTGGACGATTACAAATCGATATGTATGCCTATTTCCGTCGTGATTTTAATTTATCATCTTATAAATTGGACGATGTTGCTGGACAATACATTAGTGATTCTGTCAAATATATACGGACTATACAGGACAGTGTTCACGGTGATGTAACCCATTTATGTAGTAAAAATCTAATGGGGTTAAATATTGGTGACTTTATTCATATAGAATTAACTGGATTTACTGCGGATTATTACAACAATGGACAGAAATTCAGGGTACTTGATATACAAAATAAAGTAGAAGTAACTCACATGGTAAAAGGTACAGAACAGACAAATACATATAATATTATTGTTATTTCTGGTCATTATGATTTGGATGATTCCAAGTCTATCAAGTGGGGGATGGCAAAAGATGATGTAACCCCTCAAGATATTTTTAGGTTATCAAAAGGGTCGTCTGCCGATCGTGCAGTTGTTGCAAAATATTGTATTCAAGATTGTAACTTAGTACACCATCTAATGAACAAGATAGATGTAATTACTGGATATGTAGAGATGTCTCGTATTTGTAGCGTTCCAATAAGCTTTCTGGTATTCCGTGGTCAAGGTATAAAATTAACCAGTTATGTGGCTAAGAAATGCCGAGAAAAAGATACACTTATGCCTGATTTGGAAAAAATAAAGAAAGAAGAAGGCTACGAAGGGGCGATTGTGTTGCCACCGAAATGCTCTATGTACATGGATAATCCGGTTGCATGTGTAGATTACTCATCTCTATATCCATCATCTATGATTAGTCAAAATTATTCACATGATAGTAAAGTATGGTCAAAAGAATATGATTTGGAAGGTAACTTAATACGGGTTGTCGGTGAACGAAATAAGAAGGGAGAATTTATTTATGATAATTTACCTGGCTATCATTATATAAATATAGAGTTTGATACATATGAATATTTACGAAATCCAAACAATCCTGTATCTAAAAAAGTGAAAACAAAGGTGGGGAAAATGGTTTGTCGGTGGGCTCAATTCCCGGATAATAAGAAGGGTATCATGCCATCTATTTTGGAAGAATTATTAAAAGCTCGTAAAGATACACGTAAAAAGATTAAAACCGAGCCAGACCCATTTATTCAAAATATTTTGGACAAACGCCAACTTGGTTATAAGGTTACTGCAAATTCTTTGTATGGACAATGTGGTTCACGTACATCTACATTTTATGAAAAAGATGTGGCTGCGTCCACGACGGCTACAGGACGTATGATGATTATCTATGCAAAGCGTATTATTGAAGAAGTATATGGCGATAGGATATATGACACCCTCACACATGGTCCAGTCCGTACAAAAGCTGAGTATGTGTACGGAGATAGTGTTGCAAAATATACACCAGTCTATGTTCGTGTTAACGATAAGTTTGTCATTTGTGAAATATCGGCATTAGCTGATTCTTATGGAAATAACAATTGGGTTACATGTACAGAACAAGGTAAACAAGATAAGGAATTTTGTGAACTTAACAATGTTGAATCGTGGACCGATAGCGGTTGGACAAAGTTGCATCGTATTATTCGGCACAAATTAGCCAGTCATAAAAAAATGATGCGGGTACTAACCCATACAGGGGCGGTTGATGTAACTGATGACCACTCATTGTTATTAACCAATGGCACAGAAATATCTCCCAAAGAGGTGGAAGTTGGGACAAAATTATTACATTCTACTGTAGTGCCAGATGAAACACTTTGTAAAGACACTATTTCGGTTGAAGAAGCCAAAATATATGGGTTCTTCTTTGGTGATGGTAGTTGTGGTACATATAAATGTCCATCGGGTTCAAAATCATCGTGGGCTTTAAATAATGCAAATGATTATATACTTGATAAATATATGGAATTGTGTAAAGTAGCCTATCCAGAGTATGATTGGAAAACATATGATACAATAGAATCTTCAGGTGTTTATAAAATATGCTTTACATGTAATGAATACGGTGAAAAAAAACAATTTATTGAAAACTATAGAAAAAATACATATTCTAACAACAGTAAAATCATTCCTGACTTTATTATAAACGGTACTCAAGAAATCCGCAAGGCATTCTGGGAAGGGTTATATGATGCAGATGGTGATAAAGATTCTCATGGATATATTCGCATTGACCAAAAATCACAATTAAGTGCTTCTCATATTTGCTGGTTAGCAAATAGTATTGGATATAAAACGTCTATTAATACCAGAAGCGATAAAATGAGTATATATAGAATTACGGCTACAATGGGTTCCCAGCGTAAATGCCCAGATGCAATCAAAAAAATCAACGAAATCACTGATTATGATGATTATGTATATGATTTAACTACAACGAATCATCATTTCGCTGCTGGAGTCGGTAATATGATTGTGCATAATACCGATAGTGTATTCTTTACATTTAACCTTGAGAATGCAGATACTGGTGAAAAAATACGAGGTCAACCCGCATTAGAAATGACAATTGAAATAGCTCAAGATGCCGCCGATTTATGTACGAAATATTTAAAACCACCAATGGGTTTAGAATACGAAAAAACATTAATGCCGTTTATTTTGTTATCAAAGAAACGATATGTCGGCATGTTATATGAAGATAACCCAAATAAAGGATATATGAAGTTTATGGGATTGTCATTAAAGCGACGAGATTCGTGTGATTATTTGAAAGATGTTTACGGGGGGATATTGAATATCTTGATGAAAGAATATAACTTACAAAGTGCAATTCAGTTTTTAGAAAAATCATTGACTGACCTCATTGATGGAAATGTTAGTATGGATAAATTAGCTATTACTAAAGCACTTCGTAGTGGATATAAAAACCCAAACCAAATTGGTCATTTTGTATTGGCGGAACGAATTGGTAAACGAGACCCCGGAAATAAGCCAAAACCGGGTGATCGAATGAAATTTGTATTTGTTGTAAATGATACACCCAAAGCGTTAATGGGTGATAAGATTGAAACCACTGAATTTATTGTTGAAAATAATTTAAAAATTGATTATACACATTATATCACAAACCAATTGATGAAACCATTACAACAATTATTCGGGTTGGCGTTGGAAGAAATTTGGAGACTACAGGGCAAAACAACTGCCATCAAAACATATAAGCGTGAAATCAAAAAAATATCAGATGAATTTCAAGATATCGAAATATTTATGAAAAAAAAAGAAAAATATTGTTCTGCAAAAGTAAAGACACTTCTATTTGATGATGTGTTAAACAAAATCTATAATGAAAAACATAATATTCAAACTATCACTTCTTTCTTCCATCGATAATATATTATAAATTATAAAAATATTTGGAATTAAATTCTAAATATTTTTTATTGAAAGTTAGGCATACATCATATACAAAATATCCTTTGATTGATTAGTTATAGTGGTTGTTGATGCAATATAGGTAAATACAAAGAATAATATAACTATGGCAACTAATTTTGACAAATACATACTACCATTACATGAGAAAATTTATATCTTTTTATTATATTTTGTCCCATTTAAATCTTCAAGGGTGTAAATTACATTGGACTGGACTATCCCATACCCCTTATATTATTGTTTGAACTATCCATACCCCTTATATTATTGTTTGAACTATCCATACCCCTTATATTATTGTTTGAACTATCCATATTTGATATTATATATCGGGATAAGTTTTCAAAAATATTATTACTTAAATCCGGTGAGAGTGCATTATGTAATATTGTTTCTATCGTATTTCCAATATTTATTGGATTAGTCACAATACTACCAGTGTCCATTGTAGATGCGTCAGTAAATGTATATGATGCGGTTAGACCAATCGGGGTACTATTATTATATCCTATATTAATAGATTGTTCAACACCATCTTGTTCAATATCAATATCATCTGGTTGAACATTATTTTGTTCGGTATTATTATTAGGTTGTTCCGTTGATGAATTGTATGTACGAATATCAAACCGACAAACAGGGCATTGTACATTTGCTTGAAACCATCGCATAAATGGTTCTGCTGAAAAAATATGTCCACAGTGTAATATTCGGCGTAATCTATCACCTGATTGAAATGTATCTAATGTAAATGGGCATTGATTATGTTGTAATTCCATAGAATTATTATAAAATATTGTTTCACTTGCATTTTCAAGTTGTGCATTTGTTGGATATACTCTAACATTTTCAAATGAATTGTTAAAAATATTGTTGGGATTTATAGTAGGAAATAAACCAGGTGTAAAAATATTGTTGGGACTTATAGTAGGAAGTAACCCATGTGCAAAAATATTATTTAAATCTGGTAGGGTAGACGTTTGATTAGATGCATTGGTTTGGATATGTGAGTTACGTGATGAACGCATTAAGTGTGAGCGTGTTCGTGGTTGTCGTAGTGGTTGTGGTACATGTGGTTGCGGTACACGTGGTGGTTGATTACGAGGTAATTGTGTAGTATTATCCATTCCAGTTATATGTTGCAATAATGAAATAGATTCTCTCATGCTTCTTGAAAAATCACGCATAACTACATTATAATTGTTCAATGATGTATTCCCTGAACGGATTATATCCCTCAGTACAGAAATAATTTGTTGTTGGTTAGGACGAGAATTATGTATATTTTCATTAGAGGATAAATAATGTTGTATGGATTCTGTAACGATTTGACGTATAGCGTCTTCACTATTTGAAAAAATATTCGTTTCTTCTCTGTTATTATCCATTCGGGTTGATATGATATAATATAATATATATAAAGAATCGTGTTTATATTGTTATAATTATAAAAAAAACAAAAAATGGATTTAACACGATATAAAGATAAAGGTAGGATAGGTCTTGAAAATCTTGGAAATACTTGTTTTTTAAATTCATGTATGCAGGTATTAAATAATACGTATGAGTTGAATCATTTGTTAGATACGACAAAACATCTGGTTAAATCTGGTATACCAGATACAGTAATATTAGAAGAATGGGACGAATTGCGAACAATAATGTGGAGTGGTAATGGTGTAGTAACTCCGCGTAAATTTGTACATAATGTTCAACAAATAGCAAAACAAAAAGGGCGGGATTTATTTACAGGGTATGCACAGAATGATATGCCCGAATTTTTATTATTTTTTATGGATTGTATTCATTCAAGTATTTCACGACATGTGAAAATGAATATTAATGGAACTCCAAAGAATGATTTAGATAACATGGCGGTTCAATGTTATAAAATGTTGGAAACTACATATTTAAATGATTATTCTGAAATTATGGACATGTTTTATGGAATATATGTATCTGTAATTGTATCGAAACATACTAATGAAATACAATCAATGAAACCTGAGAGTTTTTTTGTATTAGATTTACATGTAAATGATGACCCAGTTAATTTACAGACATTATACGATTGTTTCGATTTGTATGTAAAACCCGAAATAATGGAAGGAGAACATGCATGGTATAATGACAAAACTGGAAAAAAGGAGGATATAAAGAAGCAAATACAGTTTTGGTGTTTTCCACAGATAGTGATTATTACATTGAACCGATTTACGGCCGATGGGTCTTCCAAGTTAAATAAAAATGTAACGTTTCCATTAGATGATTTAGACTTATCAAAATATGTATGTGGATATAAACCATCAACGTATAAATATGAATTATATGGCATATGTAACCATATAGGTGGAGTTACTGGTGGTCACTATACTGCTTTTATTAGAAATATAGAAAACAAATGGTTACATTACAATGATAAAATAGTAGAATCTGTAGATAATCCGAATAATGTTATTTCACCAGCGGCATACTGTTTGTTTTATCGTAAAAAAAATAACAATGTATAATATATTAATTTGATAATACATATGAGTGGAACCGATATTGATTCAACTGAAAATACAAATATTGAAAATACAGATACTACACAAGCCACAATAGAACAAACAGAACAAACAGAACAAACAGAAACGAAGGAGGAAGAACCTGAAGATGTCTCAACAACATTATCTAATTTAGCAACGAAATCTAATCTGGTATTATTATTGACATTTTTAGGCATATATTTTATTATTTATTTCGTCTTGGGCAAATTCTTTAATAAAGGTGAAAGTCCCAATAATTTTAATTTGAATCTTAGTCGTTCTTTAGATATATTATTTATTGGATTATTGTCTCTTATTGCATATACCACATATCAGTCTTATGAACAAGACCCTGAACGTAGTATTTTTGAGGAAATATTTACCAGTTTTACAAGTTTTGTGAATAAACCTTCATCTGCATTTGTAACTGGTATGTTTATTATTATGTTTTATCTGGTAAATTATTTATTCCGTATACCTATGGAAAAAGACATGAAACCTTTCTTTATTTCTATTATTGAAACCATGGCATGGGTTGTATTGGTTATTATTTTATTCATTGATTTTTTTAAATATGTGTTAAAGATTTCTTTGTATGACTTATTTCCCTTTTTAGATTCTACCGATAAAGAAGACACTGAAGTAGAACAGCCAGATACAAATATACCAGCATTAGAAAAGTGTGAACCCGAAACTACCGATGACCCAGAGTCCGAAGTATTTAATATTTCGAATAATAAATATACATATGATGACGCACAGGCTATATGTAAATCTTATGATGCAACACTGGCTACTTATGACCAAATAGAAAAAGCCTATAATAATGGTGCAGAATGGTGCAATTATGGTTGGTCAGATGGTCAAATGATATTATTTCCTACACAAAAAAATACATGGAACAAATTACAAGAACTTGATAAAAAACGTGGGTGTAATTCGAAAACACCAAGCCATAAAAATGATTGTGGACGCCCTGGAATAAACGGAGGATATATTGCAAACCCTTATGTTAAATTCGGTGTAAATTGTTTTGGCAAAAAACCAGAACCGACTGATGCTGATACATTACGAATGAATGCAAAACAAAACCAAACGTACCCAAAAACACCTACAGAAATTAAATTAGAAAAGAAAGTTAATTATTGGAAAGATAATGCAGATAAATATTTACATATAAATTCTTATAACACTACTTCATGGAATAAGTCTACAAAATCGGTTACTACACCTACACCTACACCTACATCTACACCATAATATAATTACAATAATGAATACAAATGTATATTCATTATTACACACTAATGATTTATACCGTTGGAAATTTAAAACGGAACACCAACGGAGTTCCGTGTTTCATTTCTCACTGGCACCTGGCCAAGGGTTTAATGCATTTTTTTATCTATTTTTTCAAACATTTCTTGGTTGTATACTAAATTACCAGTTGGTTTATATTGGTCAAGGGGAGTATATACTTTTTTTTCCTTTTGTAATGGATTGTTCTTATCGTTAAACAATCGTGAATTCACATCTTGTTCTTCTGCTTCTCCTTCTGCCTTTAAATCGCGTATAATATTTCCTTTTTCATCTAATACTTTTCCTGTTTGTTTCTTTACTTCATTCCTAATATATGACGGTATCCAATTTGCCCAAGAAATAAATAGTGTATTTGGATGCATATATTGTACGTGAAACCCATTTTCTTCTAATTTTACAACTAAATGCCCTATACAATCACCTTGATTATATATAGGTTCTCCAAATATGTATTCTGGAACTACAAACCATACATGAGTCTCTTTTCGTTGTCCACGTGTGGTGGTTTTTATTTTATTATGGATACGATTTAATATTTTATTAAAAATCGCCAATTGCTTCAAGTCTCGCTGTTGAGATTTATTGTATAAATCATCAATATTTATTTTCCCCGTACTTTCTTCATCTGTTGAGAACAGAAAATTTGACATAATCGTATTATTGTTATATGTTTATAGAAAAAACATAAACATATTACGTACTTTATGTAATAATATTAAATAATTTTATGGATACAATTGAATTATATTCTGCTGATATAAAGAACATTTCCCACGATTATCTTGAATTTTTACCCGAATACACTAATTGCTCTATTAATAATTTACCCATTCCAGACAATGAAACCATACGACATATTGTTATTTCTGGTGGAGGAACTATGGGGTTCTCATATTATGGAATTCTACAAGAATCTAACAAAATGAATGTATGGCAATATGAAAATATACAAACTATATACGGTACTTCTATTGGAGCTATATTAGCTGCTATTCTTTGTTTAAAATATGATTGGAATACGTTAGATGATTATTTAATTAAACGACCATGGCAAAATGTTTTTCATTATGATATAAATACTATTTTTGCATGTGTACAAAACAATGGTATTTTTTCTAAAACCATTACTGAAAAAATATTCAGTCCATTATTATTAGGTAAAGATATTCCACTTACTGTTACTATGAATGAGTACTTTAAACAAACCAATATTGAATTACATATAATAGTTACCAATGTTAATATATTTGAACCGGTTGATATTTCATATAAAACTCACCCGAATTGGTTACTTATTGATGCAATACACGCGTCCAGTTCTATTCCATTACTTTTTACACCCATTTTATTAAATGGAGAATTATATTGTGATGGTGGGTTTTGTACAAATTATCCAGTAAAGCAATGTATCGAAAATGGAGCAAACCCAAATGAAATCATTGGAATTAATACTGTTGCGGTAAATAATGAAGAACCTAATACAAATGATTTTTCATTATTTGATTATATTGTTTTTTTATTGAACAAAATTTTAAATAAACTTATGTTTAGGGTTGAACAAAATATTCATTATACTTTTTGGGTACCATTTGACCATCGTTCATTATCAAACATATCAAATGTGGCGGAAACACAATCAACTCGCGAAGAACTCATACAGTATGGGATTCAATCTTTTCGAGAACAATTTGATAAAATGAAATAAAGGGGGAAATGCCTTTATTATACCAGCATAATATCAACAAAACTTGTTAATGCGGATTGTGTTACTCTTGAGTCATAGTCTATGATTGTGTTATCTTTCTCCATTTTTATGGTTGGATATGAATTTACATCAAAACGGTTAATTAACGGTGCTGCCGTAGAATCCTTGTCGTCTGTACAATCTACATTTTGACAGTTTATTTTATATCCATTCACAATCTTTCCCTCATGACTCGTTTTGAATGCAGTCCATTCTGGTTCTGCTTTTTTGCAATGAGGACACCAATCCGCATGGAAAAAATATATTATTACTTCTTTTACAGGGGCATTTGCATTTGCATTTGTATTTGCATTTGTATTATCACGATTTAATGAATTTGCAACATCATCAAACATACCTGTTGATTTTTTACGATTCATCCACCAAATTATCACTACAATAAATATTATGAATACTAATATTCCTACCATCATCTTTTTGCTAACAAGGTATTTGCTTAATACATCGATAATATGTGCCATTTATATAATAGTTGTATATATTTTTGTGTCTGCGTTAAACGAACTCACTAAATATTTATACTCTAATTATTTAGTAATTTTTATTATATAATTATTATATAACTACCATGAAAAATAGAACCTATTCCACAAAAAATAAAACGAAACGTCGTTTACGACCGATATTGAAAGATATTAAGCCGATATATACAACTGATGATTATAATAGTAATGATGGCATGTTAACCAGTATCTGGGGGCCTGGAATGTGGCATTATCTACACACAATGAGCTTTAATTATCCTGTAAATCCTACCAATGCCGAAAAAACACATTATAAAGACTTCTTACTCAGTTTACGCAATGTATTACCCTGTGGAAAATGCAGGATAAATCTTAGTACGAACTTACAAAAATTACCTCTTTATAAAAAACACATGAAAAATCGTAGTACGTTCTCCAAATACGTATTTGATTTACATGAAATGGTTAATACCATGTTGGGCAAAGTTTCTGGACTTACATATGGAACGGTTCGCGAACGGTACGAACATTTTAGGGCGAGGTGTGTTAAATCTAAAACGAAAAAACGGGTTCATTTTACTAATTCTACGAAACAACCTACCGAATCGGGCTGTGTTGATTCATTATACGGCGAAAAATCTAAATGCATTTTACAAATTGTTCCACAGGATACTCAATGCGAAACGCTTAGTATTGATAAAGAATGTATCAAACACAGGGGTAATGTTGTTTCTACATTAAAAAATAATTCATAATTATTTCATCATTATTTTAGGTGAGTTGAGAACCTGACAAATATTTAGACATGTTCTATTTATTTGCCGCTTGTTTTGTATATTAATAAGAAACAATATAATATAATAATATATACTATCTATATTATTATAATATGTCACAACCTATTCACGCATCTACCATATCAAATGAACTATATCAACCGAATGTAGAACAAACAAATCGTAAAACATTATCAGAAGAGTTAATCACCCCTGCTTTGGATAATGATAATGAGGACGAACAGGTTGAGAACATGACCCAAAAAATTAAACGAGTTCGCAAACAGGTCCCGTTTTGGGGAGAAAATCCCAATGTTCTCTTTCAACAACCTTATATGTTTGAATTCTTTCCCATTGATGGAATGACTTATGAACAAAAACTTAATGCTATTACACGCACAGTCATTGCATTATCTATTGTTAGTATTCTTGTTACTAATAGTATGCGTACTATGTTGTTCTCCATTGTCACCCTCGGTGCCATTTACATGTTACATCATTATCATCGGTTACAGCAAGACAAAAATGACAAGAAGAAACAGGTTAATGAGGGTTTCGAGGACGCTCCTGTCACAGAAGACTTATTTAAGAAACATAATATGCCTGTTCCCGAGGGACTCTTTACCGAACCTGACCCCAGCAATGTTTTCGGCAATGTATTGGTCACTGATTATGATTATAACCCAAACAAAAAACCCGCTCCACCCGCTTCTAATCAAAATGTTGAAAAAGATATTCTGGAACAGGCGAAACAATTTGTCGTTGATGCGAATCCTGACCATACTGATATTGCTGATAAATTATTTAAGGACGCTGGAAGTGAACTCATGTTTGAACAATCTCTTCGCCCATTTCATTCCAACCCCGCTACCACTATCCCTAACGACCAAGCAGGGTTTGCCGAATTTTGTTACGGCAGTATGATTTCTTGTAAGGAAGGCAATCAATTTGCATGTGCGCGAAATTTAGCAAGACATACGAATTAGGTCACTTTGCTCCCGTTCGTGAGTATATTTAGGTCATTTTTATTTTTATTTTCTTTGTTCTCTTTTATTGATAATATTTTACATTTAAAATACTATCTCTTTGTATACTATATTAACAGTCAATATGGCAAGTCTTAGTCCTTACACATTTAATAATACTGGCAGAATTGGAGCTGATTCCACAGACCAATCGCAACGTAATACCTCAAATACTCATTATGCAAACTATATGTTGACCGACCATTTTAGTAGTACTTTAAGCGACAGCCATGTAAAGTTTGCTATGCAGCAACCTACCATGAATTTTAATGGTTTAGCAAATGGAAATGGTATTCATAATACAGCGGTTGATAAAGAATCTACCCTTAAAATCAAAACAACCGAAGAAAGACCTTTGGAGAAATTACAATTGTTCTCTCGCCCTTTCATTACTGTTCCTTATTTAGGTAGAGGTAGTTGCGACCCTACCATGGAATCCAGACTTCAACAGGGCGAACCCGTTACAGAGAAGAAGAGTGTTTCTACCATCATGGATAAATCTTTTGGTCCTTATTCATTGTATCCTACCGATAGCAAAATGGAGAACCAAGTGAAAAACGCTTCACATACCGTTGAAGAAGCGGCTATGGACGGTTGGGTTCGCGGTGGACAATCTACTCGGGAGATGCCAAACACCGAAATGAAACATAGTAGTCGTTAGATTGAATTGTATTTAGAGATGATTTAAATTATGTAATTATATATTATAATTACATAGAAATGACCGATACAACTTCTTGTGTACGAACCAAACCTTTAAACGAAGCAGATTATGGTAATGCAGCAGATAAGGATCAGATTGTAGTAAAAACTCGTGATGGAATATTTGAAGTTAAAGCAAAAGAAAACCAAGCTTGGATAAACAACTCAATATTTGCAGTAACAGATACGGACGATAAACCGATTCCCCACGGCGATGCTGCTGTGGGTGATAATGATTCTATAGTAGAAGGTCTCGAGAAACAACGCAGTGTATTAGAATCTGAAAACACCAAGTTAATCCTCGCCTCTGGAGCCAACGATACCGTCAGCAAAAAACGGGAAGAGATAAAAACCAAAATAAAAGACTTAACCGACAAAATAGATAAAATTAAGAAAGGTGATGCTGCTGAGACTCCTGCTGATGAGACTCCTGATGTTAATGGTGATGGTGAGGAGGAGAAGGTTGTTGAAGCTGTTTATCCAGATGGTACTAATGCTGCTGGTGCTCCTGGTGATGGTGATGGTGATGGTGAGGAGGAGGAGAAGGTTGTTGAAGCTGTTTATCCAGATGGTACTAATGCTGCGGCTGTTTATCCAGATGGTTCTGATGCTTCTGCTGCTGTTAATGGTGAAAAACCTGCTACCCATACTAACCTAGAAGCATTAGACGGTGGTAAAAGACGAAAAACTTCCAAAAAAGGTCACAAATCCACAAGAAAGGGACGTAAATCAGTCAAAAAGGGGGGTAAAACACGCAAAAAGGGACGTAGAGGAAAAGGTTCTCGCCGTAGCAAAAAATAAATGTAAAAAATAAAAAAACAACATCACATCTATTTGTAATTTATATTCATTGGAATGAATATAAATATATCGCACCTATCTATTATAGTACTATGTATCCAAAAGATTTGATTATTCCAAAATATACAACAAACACAGGATACAGACAATGTTTACGTGAAATATTTAAAATGATTCCTGAGAATTATCCAGATACGGTAAGACAATTGGAAGAAGAATTGGGCGATGATTTTGACAAGGAAACCCGAGATGAAATTGAATACGACGATGAATCTGCCGCACTTATGATGCAATATATTCGTAATCAAACCAAGCATTTACCGATTTTTCAACGTTTATATGAAATGGCGGCAGCACGATTTCTTTCACGCGACCATGAGATAGGAGTAGCAATATTGTATGCTTATGAATATCTCCCCTTATTTCATAAATGTGTTTGTATATTTTTAAACAATCCAGATGGTCTTACCGAAGAAACCCAAGAATATAGCGAACTCGTGAATTTGTTGAATTAATTTAGACACAGTAAAATCGTGTTATCTACAAAAATAATGTATACAAGTAATGTATATATTATTCATGTCATCTACTTCCAATAAAAATACACCAGGTAATTATGTACTTGAACAAAAAATGAATCAACATATAGGCGATTATCGCACCTATTTACATTCTGCGGCGGGTGAAGCACATACCAATCATTTACCAGGAAATGGATTATTACCCGCATCAAACGCCCGAACTCATCTTTGTGGTAATTACTGCGATGTGGAATCACAACTTCGGGGTATCGGTTCTACCAATTTAGTCACCCCCCAAACACCCGTAACACCGCAATTACAATCCATGGCCAGTCTATCTGTTATGGATAAATTACCAGTGTTAATACCAGAACCACTCGTTGTAGAGAAGAACCAACGCCCTTATCCATTGAATTAGATTTAGCATGAATCTCGTTTTTTTGCAGTGGTGCGATGTTTGTACTTGCCATGATTTTTGAATGAACTATTTTTTTTAAACGGGAGAGGTGTTTTACGCAATTCGTTTGGACGAACCCATAATTGTGGAACTTGTACAACTGGTGGTTCTATAGTAGGTTCGGGTTCATCACAAGACCTATCTTCTTGTTCTGGTTCGGGTGAAGGAGATACGTCTTGCTTTTTAAACATGGCATTCGTTTGAGTAATAATATCTGGTAACGACCGGTCGACTTGTATATCAGTTATAGAAGATATGATAGAAACAACATGCACATTTGATAATTGTTGCAACGGTACTATTGTGTTATCGTGTTTTATTTCAATCGGCATTTGTATGTTTGCCATAACAAATCTTGATGACATTGTATTATTAATATTATTGTTATTGTTATATATTTGAAAGGTGTTTTTATGTAATTTTTATTCAATTACATAAAAATAAAAATTTGATGGATATGAATGAAGTTATGTTGTTATAATTTGTCAGGCAGTTCATCTATTTTTTATATTTAATTTATTTGTGATTTTGATGCAGCTACTGCAGCCGCTGCTTTTATAGCGTCATCATCAGTATTTGATATTTGTGGGGTTGATGCAGCTACTGCAGCCGCTGCTTTTATAGCGTCATCATCAGTATTTGATATTTGTGGGGTTGATGCAGCTACTGCAGCCGCTGCTTTTATAGCGTCATTATTTACAGTTGATTCTTCTTCTTTTTCTTCTTTTTCTTCTTCTTCTTCTTCTTTTTTTTCTTCTTCTTTTGCTGCTTCTGCATCTGCAATTTTGTTTTCTTCTTTTTCTGGTTCAGGTTTTGTTAAATTTATTGTAAAATGTTTATCAAAAAAGTTATTGTCATTATATACATAGTAGTCGTTCAAATTTGGATCTTTTGGTGTTATTTTTGCTAATAAAATATATTTTTTATTCTCTTTTCCAGAAGCATCAAATATTTTTTCAACAGCAATTGGAGTAATTTTTATTTCTTTTTCCTCTATGGGTGTTTTTTTCTCGGTGCAAAGTTTTCTAATCCGTTTTATAAATTTCTCTTTTGCAGATTCGAATGAAGGTTCTTTTTCTTCTTCTTCTTCATCTTCTTCTTCTTTTTCTTTTTCTTTTTCTTTTTCTTCTTCTTCTTCTTCTTCTTCTTCTTTTTCTTCGCTAGAGCCAGAATCGGTTTTATGTGTATAGGTAGAGTCGTCTTCGTCATCATCTTCTTCTTCTTCATCTTCTTCGCTAGAGGAATCATCTATTTGGTTTACAGAACCAGATGCTGCTGCTACAGCTGCTGCTGCTTTTATAACATCATCATCTGTATCTATAGCTTGTACTTTTGTTGCTTTTACAGCTGCAGATGCTGCTTTAAATACGTCGTTTACTTCGTTTACAAATTGTTCTGTTTCTATTAAGTTTGCTTCTGCATTTTCTACTTTATTTTTTGCTAATGCTTCTTCTTCGTTTTCCAATAGTTGTTGGTGATATACAGCTACCGCTGCAGCTGCCTTGATTGAATTATCTTTTGTGGATTCTGTCGCTGGTGGTGGTACATCTACTAACGTTTTTTCTGTTAAATTTGGTTTTTCGTTTTTTTCTAATAATTTTAGTTTTTCTTTTGCTAATAACTGTTC
>Ga0233448_1000385_pt1 | contig 49131 bp, 45 predicted proteins | sample SI_124_October20_2_FD_183015 | JGI IMG/M metagenome (GOLD analysis project Ga0233448, IMG submission 183015) | Seawater microbial communities from Saanich Inlet, British Columbia, Canada - SI_124_October2016_150_MG | ecosystem: Environmental > Aquatic > Marine > Inlet | place: Canada: British... | reverse complement strand
AGTTATTCCATTCAAATCGTTTCACGTGATTCAACACCATGCCGGAAGTCTGCACACTTTCGTGGTCGAGCAAATTTTGAACTCGTATCTGACCCATTACAGATCAGCCTTCGCTTTCTCCAGCGTTCCTCTACCCGCATCCCCATAGGCCAGACTTGCGACCAGCTGTCCTTCAATTGAAGGAAGAATAAGGGCTTACCAAGTTCCACTTTTAACACACAACGGGTTAGCGTCTGTCTATCCGCCGGAGGAATCATAGATCACGTAGAGCGAAACCGGATCACTCTATCCATACCTCTTGCCATTTGGCCCAGGCCTGTCAGCATCTTTGGCCTGTCAAAAATTACGACGTTTATTAACAGTTCACTTATGTTACGCATACCATCGTTTCTAGCTCCCATCCGGGTTGATGCTCCCCGAGTTGAGGTCCTCTCACGATTCTCTCTCCTGGCATCAAGCCAAGGGCTTCATTGTCATTCGAGCTTCACACAAAACCATTGCTGGTGATGCATGTCGAAATAGAAAACTACTGGTAATACAGCAGGTTAGATCATTGTCTAACAGTATTAAAAGCGACATCTTGTCGCACCCGGTGCATTTTTAAGTTAGGATTTTGAGATTTCTAAAAAAGCCCTTGATCAGATGAAATATCCCATGTAAAGGGTTCGGAAAGCTTTTCATTTCTATCCATATTTTATCTCCTGAAAAATTTAGAGCTTATTTTAGCATTGAGACTGTTCAGGCTTTGGCGACCACCTCAGTGTATCGATTTTTTATATTCCTTATAGCCTATTAAAAAACTCTGCAAACCATTCCCACACATATCTCGTCATTTTCCCTACAAGGTTTGTTGGAATAATACCTTCGTAATTTCGGCGAACATCAACACCAACGATGGGAATACAATTAGACGAAGAACAGTCGATCTCCCAAAGGGCCAAGGGATCATTTGACGTCTGAGCAGAAACAATAATCATAACACCATCTAGTTCCTGAATAGCCTTCTCAACGATTGGCTTATATTGTACCAATTCCATTTCTTTTCGATCTAAGGTGAGAAAATCTATCGTTGGTTTAGAATAAAGTTCCCATCTATGCCTGCCATATAGATTTTAAACGTAATAACTTTTCTTTAAAAACAGTTAATGAGAATTTAAAAACCTGGTCTTGATGCTTATGAAAATACATCAAGTGAATAATTCCATTATCTCTTTTGCCGACAACAATTTTTCATAGGTTGTATATCTCGGGCTTTGCAGCGTGACTTGTTTGCTCCCAGCAAATTTTATTGGCCCAATTGGTTTCGCAAGAGCAACAAAATTCAATTTGTATTTCCCGCCATCTCCATAGGGTTCAATTGAATCGACTTCGGCAAAATGGGTTACAGCGGATACCGGTGCGGTTTGATAGGCGGCGATATACTTTATCTCTTTAAGTTTACCACCGCCGATCCTTATAGCATGCCAACAGTTTTCACCTATGAAAACATCATTAAACCCTTCTTCCTGAGCTGGCACTATAATGGTGTTTTGAATTCTTTTTTTTGTGGTTAGACGATCTGTTTTTGATGAGACTTCAATTTTTTTGGCCTTTTCAAAAACTCGGACTTCGATTAACGGAAAAATACTTAATATCTCTTTAAAAAATTCTTGTGTATCGGCCCTTTCCGATTCAGTTAAGATGGGTTCATTTGGCGTGGTGTTATTGTCAAGTTTGCAACGACCAGTATTTTGGGCTCTTTGAATCAGCGCCCATTCAAGCCAGGTAATATGTGCGCGATTTAATCCTCTGTTACTCGAAACAAAAACCAATACTTTGTCCCAAAAATCCTTGTTTTTTTCATGGGAATCAATTCTATTTCTTACACCATCCCCTTGCCCGATATATAATGTGGGAAGGTCGTCACCTTCTTGATAGCCAAATAAAATATATACCCCTGCTTGATTAAACTCTGTTCTGTTTTTATGTTTAATCCAGGTATCACGGGAAATTTCAAGTCCAACACCCGTCCAATTCATTTTGTCGATGATTTTAAATGTATTGGGATCACCTGGATTTTTGATGGAAGGGCTCAGCTCCGCACTTTCGCTTACACCATTGAGATCCATTACAGGTTGAAGCGAAAGGGATTATCTGTGTTATATAAAGGGGTTTTGATAAAATCAATAGGGAAAAACCCCTATGGCATGACTTTTTTTAATGTTAACTATTGCTTTGAAAAATAAATATTTGTACCATTCCGGACGGGTAAGGCTTTCAATACACTATATCAGGGGAGAATATGGATTCAGACAGAGATAAAAGTATCAAATTATATTCAGACCATGTTTATCCGGGAAAAGTTGCGTTTTATGAAAAATACGATATCGTCCTTGTCCCTGAAAAGAGGGGGGGATGTCAAATAAGCGATACCAATGGGAAGACCTTTTATAATTGCCATAGTAATGGCGGGGTTTTTAATCTGGGTCACAGGAACAAAGACGTTATAAAAGCTGTAACGCTTGCAATGCAAACCTATGATATCGGGAACCATCATTTAATCAGCAAACCAAAAGCGCTGCTGGGTAAAATGATAGCCGATACAATGCCTGAAGGCTTAAACCAGGTTGTATATGGTGTAAGCGGAGGAGAAGCCATTGACCTTGCCATCAAGCTTGCAAGGGGTGTAACGGGTAAACAAGAAATTATTTCTGTAAAAGGGGGCTATCATGGTCATACGGGTTTTGCCCTTGCAACGGGAGATAAAAAATTTAAAGAAAAATTCAAACCTGTTCCAGCAGGGTTTAAACAAGTCAGGTTTAACCGTCTTGAAGAATTGGAAAAAGCGGTCTGTTCCAACACTGCCGGTGTAATCCTTGAAACAATTCCCGCAACCCTGGGGGTTGTTGCTCCAGATGTTGGTTATTTAAAATCGGTAAAGGAAATCTGTGAGAAAAACTCGTGCCTTCTTATCCTTGATGAAGTCCAGACCGGTTTTGGAAGAACAGGAAAATTCTGGGGTTTTGAAAACTATGATGTAAAGCCTGATATTGTTGTTATGGGCAAAGGAATGAGTGGGGGGATATATCCTATCAGCGCCACTGTTTACGATGAAAAATATAAAGATTTTTTTAAAGAGGACCCCTTTGTTCATATTTCAACCTTTGGGGGCAGTGAAATAGGCTGTTTTGCTGCAATGAAAGTAATAGAAATATCAAAAGAAAAGAAGTTTTTAGATCATGTCTTGTCTTTGGGAGATTTTTTTTGGCAAAGGCTTGAAGCGCTTGGGAAAAAATATCCAAACCTTGGTTTGAAGCTTAAAGGCAGGGGCATGATGATGGGGCTTGAGTTCAAAGATGAGATCACTGCATTATTTTTAATAAAAATATTATTTGATAATGGTATTTATGTGGTTTATGCAGGCAATGATCAAAGGGTCATACAATTTTTACCGGTTTTAAATATTTTAAAAACAGAGGCTGAAGATATTTTAAACATAATTGAGATATCTTTTAAAACAATGTCACAAGGCTAAAAATAAGGACAAAAAATAAGATTAAAAAATAAAGACAAAAAGTAAGGACAAAATGGATATTGATATTGAATTATTAAAAAGGTTTGAGCAGGAGTTAATTCCCCATGATCTGTCCCGATCTTCCATTCCTGCACAAATAATCGGGTTTGGCGAAATCTCAGCTATTTTTAAAATAGGGGACAACGATAATATCATCTATAAAAGGATCCCGATTTTTCCTGATTTTAAAACAGCTGAGTCCTATAAACTAATGTATTTTGAATATTGTTCTTTGCTTAAACAGGCCGGGATAAATCTGCCTGAAGATGATGCTGTTATTATCCAGGCTCCGGGGCATCCCGTTGTAATTTACTTTGTCCAGCAGCGGTTTGATGATCAATGTTTTTGCCATAACCTTATTAATACGTTAAATGAAGGTGAGACAATTGAAATGCTGGAGCAGATTATGTCGGCTTTAAGCCGTATCTGGGACTTTAATAAAGAGCAGATGAAGGATATTAAGATTGCCCCCAAGTTTGAAATAGCAATTGACTGCCAGCTTTCCAACTGGGTTTGGGTGGAGCAGAACGGGACAAAAAAATTGGTTCTGGTTGACACTTCAACACCTTTTGTACGCAAAAATGCAATTGAACAACTGGAGGTTGAATTATTATTGCAAAGCGTTCCAGTGTATATCCGCTGGCTTGTACGAATGCTTGATCTTGATGATGTTATCGGCAGGTATTATGATCATAAAAAGGTTGTAACAGACCTTGTTGCCAATCTTTATAAGGAACAAAGATCTGATTTGATCCCTGTCTTTTTAAAAATTGTTAATAAATATCTGGACCAGGAACTTTTTAAAAAAGAAATTGATAAGTATTACAAGGAAGATAAAATGATCTGGACTTTTTTTTCTGGTTTGAGAAAAGCTGAGCGATTTATCACAATCCATATTTTGAGAAAACGATATGAATTTATTTTGCCGGGTGCGATTAAGAGATAGGGTGTAATTAAAAGATAAGGTGCGATTAAAAGATAGGGTGCGATTAAAAGATAGGGTGCAATTAAAAGGAGAACCTGATGTGTGATACCTTTGTGGCAGTCCCAGGTGCGACGAGAGACGGGTCAGTGATATTTGGCAAGAATTCAGATCGTGAACCCAATGAAGCACAATGCCTTGAATATCATCCTGCTGCGAAATATTCTAAAAACCAGACATTAGAGTGTACACATTTAAGTATTCCCCAGGTCGAGAATACGTATGGTGTTCTTTTGTGCCGTCCGTTCTGGATGTGGGGGGCGGAAATGGGGGCAAATGAAAAAGGGCTTGTAATTGGCAATGAAGCTGTTTTTACAAAAATGCCCATAAAAAAGACCCATACCCTGACAGGAATGGATTTGTTGCGTCTGGCCCTTGAAAGAGCTTCAACTGCCCAACAGGGAATGGAAGTGATTATCAAACTTTTATCTGATTTTGGGCAGGGGGGCTCTTGCGGTTACGAAGACAAAAATCTGTTTTATCACAATTCTTATATTCTGGCGGACAAAAATGAGGCCTGGGTTCTTGAAACAAGCGGACCTTTCTGGGCTGCTTTAAAAGTTAAGAATGGTTATTCCATCAGCAATGGGCTGACAATTGGAAAAGAATTTGACAAAAGCCATAAAGGTCTGATTGATAATGCCAGACAAAAAGGGTGGCTTAAAAAGGGGCAAACCTTTCATTTTGCCAAATGCTATTCTGACTGGATGTTTACAACTTTTTCCGCTTCAGGGTTTCGCAGAAATACTTCATATGATTTGCTTCAAAGTCAAATGGGGAAAATAGATATTCCTTTAGCCTTTAAAATTTTGAGAAATCACAAGCATAAAAATTATAATCCCGGGTCTCATCTTTTAATGGATTCTGTTTGTGTTCATGCGGGTAACGGCTTAACCAGAAATTCGGGGACAACTGGATCTTTTGTGGCCGATTTGGGAAAAGGCGGCAATATCTTCTGGGCAACGGGTACTGCCGGACCCTGTACAGGTATATTTAAACCCATCTGGCTGGAAGGTGATGTGCTTCCGGATTTAGGACCTGCACCAAAGGGGATTTATAACCCTGAAACACTTTGGTGGCAGCATGAAAAACTGCATCGCAGTGTTTTAAAAGATTATTCAAGGGTGTCGCTCTATTGGGAAGAAAGAGATAAGATGGAGACCTTTTTTTGCAAAAAGGTATTTACTTCTGCAAAAAAAGACAGGATCAAAATAACCAGACAGACTTTTGCTAAATCTCGTCTGGCTACAGAGAACTGGATAAAAAAGGTTGAATCCCATCCGGCAAAAAACTCTCTTAATCCAGTATTTAACCTTTATTGGAAAAAGCAAAATAAAAAAGCAGGATTGAAACTGATCTGATTCTCTTCATGGGTCTGATGGGGGATCAAGAACATCCCAAAACTGAATAACTTATTTTTCAAAGGCAATGATTCTTTTGTTTAATGAATCTAATGGGTTTTTTCCCGGCTGTCCTCATATCTTTTTTCGATAATCAGGGCCGGTTTTAACAACATGGTCACAACAAACATACCTAGCCCCAGAACCCCTATAGTTATGAAAAGCTCAACATTGCTGGGTGAATAGCTGATGATCTCACCCATGGGAGAGGGAACCAGGCCCGGGACGATAAGACCGATGCCTTTTTCAATCCATATCCCCACTATCAGGAGAATCAGGGCCGGAAACAATAGGATCTGTTTTTCCTTGAACGGGTTAAATGCCAGGATGAGTGTGCCGATTACGTTAATGGAAATGGCGGTCCAGATCCAGGGTACAAGGGAGTTATGGCCTTCAAGTCCGAAAAACAGGTACATGGCGGACTGGCTGTGATGGGTGGGGAAATAAAATTCTTTGAAAACTTCTGAAAACAGCATCAAAAGGTTTATCACTGCAGCAGATACAATAATAATTCTGAGCTTGTTAAAAATTTTGTTGTCAATTTTATAATCAGTTGCTGAATTCACCACATGAAGAACAAGCGAGATAATGGCAGGGCCGGCTGCAAATGCCGATGCCAGAAACCTTGGCCCCATGAGCGGATTGTTCCAGAAAGGTCTTGCCGGAAGACCCTGGTACAAAAAGGCTGTAACCATATGGATGGCAACGGCCCATCCGATTGAGATAAAGACAAAGGGTTTGTAGTATTTGCCAACAGGTTCTTTGCCCTGATAATGACAAAATACAATATAGGCTGGAATCAGGGCGTTGAGTGCAAGATATCCGTTAAGAACAAGGATATCCCAGGAGAGCAGTGAAGAGGGAAAATTGAGCTGACCAATTCCCGGAATCAAATGCCAGAACTGCAAGGGTCTTCCCAAATCAACAAAGACAAAGGTCATGCACATGACCAGTGCACCAACGGCTACAACTTCGCCTATGATCACAACTTTATGCAGATCTTTGTCATTGAATACATATGAGGGTAAAATCAGCATGACTGCAGCAGCAGCCACGCCCACAAGAAAGGTAAAGTTGGAGATATAAAATCCCCAGGATACGATATTGGACATGTTGGTGGCAGAAAGCCCCAGTTGAAACTGAATAAAATATCCATATACACCGGTTAACATCAGGCATATCAGAAAGCACAGGTAGACCTGATATCCAATGGAACCCGACAGGTTCCATAAAAGGGTATCCTTTATAAATGAAACTAAACCTTTTGAAGCCGTATCTTTTTTCATATTGATATCCTTAGGGACGTGGTTAATCGATAAAATACCAGAACTTGGGATCTGTACCCAGGTCTTCCTTGAGTCTGTAAACCTTTTTATTTTCCAGTACAAATCTGATCTCACTATCCGGGTCCAAAAGATTGCCAAATACTCTGGCACCAGTGGGGCAGGCTTCAACACAGGCTGTCACCTTACCTTTGCGGCTTCTCTGGATACAAAAAGTGCATTTTTCCATCATCCCTCTGACCCTTTGTCTGTTTCCCAGATAATGCTGTTTTTTATTGATCTCTTCTTTTGGTATTTCGGGCGGGTTCCAGTTAAACCGTCTTCCCCAGTAAGGGCAGGCCGCCATGCAGTATCGGCATCCTATGCACCAGTCATAATCCACCACTACAATTCCGTCGGGCTCTTTCCAGGTGGCTTTGGTGGGACATGCCTTTACACAGGGCGGGTTCTCGCACTGAAAGCACTGGACACCCATGTAAAAATGGCCCTGTTTCGGCACCATGTGAAAATATTTACCATCGCCCTGGTCCGGAGACATCTGACCATGCTCCATTTCGAAAATCCGGATGTACTGGGTATTGGATTTGCGGTCCAGGTTATTTTCCTTTATGCAGGCCTGGACACATTCCATATATCCTTCACACCGGGTCACGTTAAAGGCGTACCCATAAAGGACATTTTGTGCCGGTCCCGTGGAATCGATATCAATATTGATACCCTGTTTAAGCCTGGCAAGCTTTTCCAGCCGGGCAATTGTCCCTTCTCTTTCTTTTTGAGTCATCAGGCGGTAATGCTTTTTAAAATATTCGGCAAACTCCAGGGCAAAAGCTTCCGTGCTGCCCAGAAGGCCTTTGCTTTTACAGCCTGCAGTTACTGCTGCACTGCCTGCGATGGCTGTGGTTGCTGCTCCCTTGAGAAAGGTTCTGCGATTTATTTTTTTCTTTTTATCAGAATCCATGAAATCATCCTATCTAATTAAGCGGAACAGAATATGTTGCCGGCCATCTTTTTTTAAACAAAGGAGAATGGGGGTCGTGACATGAGGTACAGTTTTTCACCACCCTTTCTCCTGCCCAGTAAGTGACTCTTTTTCCATGGGCTCCCCCGATCCAGTCCTTTTTCTGCCTGAAATGGCACTGGCCACACATATCATAAACATGGTCCAGATCGATTTTACTTCCCTTGCTTGTCACGAGAAAATCCCTGTCATCCTTGCTGTGGCATGTGTTACAGGCAAGAGGGCTGTCTTTTTCTCCGTGGACCACCTTGATATCAGCATGGGAAATATTGGCTGCATTTCTTATGGGAACTTTTTTATTATTGTGACACGAACTGCATTGGTAGCGTTTGAGTTCATTTTTCCGTGTCTCTGTAAAAAAGGTTCCGCCCTGATATTCCATATTTGCCATTACAATATTTTTGGGTAAGGGTATGACGGTTTCAACCTGAGTTTTCATGTCCAGTTTTTTTGTGGCGGCTTTAATTTTGCCTGCCACTCCAATACCGCTTGAAAAGGCAGCTTGTGCACAAAAAAAGATGAGAAGCACCGGTAGAATGCAAAATGGAATAATATCAAAAAGGCTAATTTTAATTGTTGGGTTTTTCATACCACCTCTTCTTTATTCATCACTTGGGATTTCTGGTAAAGAGGATTTTGGTCTCCTCGGGCACATGGCATTGTCTGCAATTGCCCCGCATGGGATGTTCCACCCGGATGGGAACTACAGTTCCCGGGCCGACATGGCATGCAATACAGTTTTCCCTCATTTGAATGGGGTGAGCAATGGGCGGCGGTGATCCGCCCAGTTCCGATCTGCCTAATCTGGGGGGCTGAACACTCACCCAGTCAGTGTCTTTGAAAAGAGTCTGTGTGACCGTTTTCATGTGACATTGTCCGCAATAGGTATGCTGGGGATGGGGTGTCACTGGAGTGAACCGATTCATGCTTTGCGTAAACCCGCCTTTTTCATGACAGGAAAGGCAGGTTTGCTCGACACCCTTTTCAACCACAAGATCATGGGGAACAAAAGGGGGAGAACCCGGGTACTGGCGTAAGGAATAATAATAATCTAAGGTCCGGGATGTTGATGATCCCTCCATATAGGAAGGTGTTGTCCCATTATAGGTTCTAAAAAGCTGTCCGGCGTTATGGTCAAAATCTAAAACAGGTGCAGTGTTCACTTTTGCAATGGCATCTGCCGGATTGACGGAAAAGGCCTTAAAAATAACAAGTGGTAAAGCAATAACAGCAAATAGTACAAACAATAAAAATAATTTACCAATCTTAAGTTTTTGTTTAGGTTTTGGCTTAAGTCCTGGCTTATGGTCTGGTTTATAATCTGGATTTCCCATTAGACTTTCTCCAGTTTTACCGCACATTTTTTGTAATCCGGTTGTTTGGAAATTGGGCAGAAGGCATCTAAAGTCACCTCGTTTATCAGGTAACTTTCATCAAAGAACGGCACAAACACCATTCCTTTTGGGGGATTTCCCCGACCGTTGATGCTGGCTTTCATTACCAGTGAGCCTCTTCTGGATGATATTTTAACCTTGCTGTCGTTGACCAGTCCCATATCTTTGGCATCTTCTGGATTGATTTCCACATAGGATTCCGGAACGGCTTTATGGAGAATAGGAATCCTTCTGGTCATGGAGCCTGTATGCCAGTGTTCTAAGACCCTGCCTGTATTAAGCCAGAACGGATATTCTCTGTCAGGCGATTCAGCCGCCGGCTCATAGGGGCGCAGCCAGATCCAGGCCCTGTGGTCGGGTTTTCCATAAAAATCAAAGGTGTCATCTTTGCAGGCTGGATCATATTTGCCATTGTACCGCCAGCGGGTTTCTTTTCCATCTACATATGGCCACTGGACGCCGGAGCGTGCCTTTAACACTTTATAGGGTGCCATGCGGTGTTTCGGGGTGTCATGAAATTTTGTATATTCGTTCCAGATATCTTCTATATAGGTTTCCTGGCTCCAGGGAAATTGCTTTTCAAATCCCATACGGCGCGCCACCTCAATAAGCTGCCAGGTATTACACATGGCTTCACCTGGTTTTGGTACCAATTGGTCATTATGCTGGGTCCGCCTTTCTGAATTTCCAAAAAAGCCTTCTCTTTCCACCCATAAAGCAGATGGTAAAATAACATCTGCAACATCTGAAGTAGGTGTGGGATAAATTTCAGATACAACAATGAATCGGCCATCTTTTTTGGCGCCGTCACGGTACCGTCTTAAATTGGGCATGGTTACCATGGGATTTGTGACCTGAATCCACATAAAATTAATATCTCCCCGGTCCAGGGCCCGGAACATTTCAACTGTATGGTAGGTGGGTTTGGGATCGATATTACTCGCCGGCACACCCCAGATCTTGGCAGCCATTTTCCTGGCGCCTTCTTTCATCACAACACCATGGGGCAGTTTATGGGTCAGGGTGCCGACTTCTCTTACCGTGCCGCAGGCGCTGGGCTGGCCTGTAAGGGAGAAGGGACTGTTTCCCGGGCTGGAAATTTTGCCAGTGAGCAGATGGATATTATAAACAAGATTGTTAATCCAGGTACCTCTTGTGTGCTGGTTCATCCCCATGGTCCAGAAGGAGGTGACTTTTTTTTCAGGATCTCCGTAAAGTGCGGCAAGATATTTGATATCTTCGGCAGAAACGCCGGAAATTTTTTCTGCAATTTCTGGGGTATAGTCTGCAAGAAATGTCTTAAAGGCTTCAAAATCGACATTTTCCTGCTTATCCTTGAATTTGAAATGGTCCTCGGTTCCATAACCGATATTGGTTTTACCTTTATGAAAGGAGACGTGCTTTGTGACAAAATCCTGGTTTACCCAGTTGTTTTTTATGATCTCGTGACAGATTGCATTGGCAATGGCCAGATCAGACTGGGGATTAAAGATGATGGACTTATCTGCAGCCAGACTGGATCGGGTGGAGCGGGTTGTCAGATCAATAATCTTGACATCGGTTTTTGATTTTCTATTGGCCAGCATCCTGGAGAAAAGTACTGGATGCATCTCTGCCATATTGTTGCCCCAGGTGATAAAGACATCTGCATTGTCGATATCTTCATAGCACCCCATGGGTTCATCCAGACCAAATGTAGTGAGACAACCGGTTACGGCGCTGGCCATGCAGAGCCTTGCATTGGCTTCAACATTATTGGTACCGATACATCCTTTAAAAAATTTTGAAGCAGCATATCCATCAGGGATTGACCATTGGCCCGATCCATAAATAGAGACGGCATCTTTTCCTTTTTCGTCTATGGATGCCTTCATCTGTTTGGCCACAAGATCCAGGGCTTCTTTAATCGGCGTTGGGACCATCTTTCCATTTTTTCTGACATAGGCTGTTTTAAACCGGTCTTTACCATACAGGATCTGCACTGAATGATATCCCTTTACACAGCACAAACCTTTATTGACTGAACAATTGGGATCACCCTTTACAGCCACGGCTTTTTCCCCTGAAACACCTACAAGAAGACCACAACCGGTTCCGCAGAAACGGCACGGTGTTTTACTCCACTGAATGGAGCCGGCAGGAAGATCTATTGGTTTCCAACTTGCGAAACTGATCCCGGGAAACATGGTTGCCGCAGCTATAGCAGCACTGTTCAAGGCCATGGATCGAATAAAATTTCTTCTTGTAATCGTCATACACCGCTCCTTTTGTTTAACTATTTTTATGAATCAGTATGTCCGAAGATCATGCTCAATGACTGCAGAGAGTCCAGCTCTTTGATGGTATTTATAAGGTCTTTATTTGTTTGTTCATCAGGAGTATCCGTCAATAAAATCAGAACATCCTGATTATCAGAGGGTTTGACTTCGCAGTATTGCATTGAGGAAAGGTCTTTGATGAGCTGAGTTTTCATGCGGGTCTCGGGATAGGCCAGAAAACTGAATATGGGCATGCAATCTCCTTTATTTGCCGTCTTTTTCCAAAACCTCGTTTGCCCAGTTCAATGCAGCGATCATGTTTGGGAAACCAGTTGTGGACAGAGCCATATTAAAAACTTCAGGAAACTCTGAAGCAAATTCTTTATATTTTGTTGGAAGGTACATGAACACCCCTTATTTGAATGGTTTTTTTAATGAACCAGGAATTAAGATACACTATTTGAGGTGGAAAAAAAACATAAAATTATTTTAAGGGTGCTTGATTTAGGAAATTACCAGGTGAGGAATTAAGAGAAATGTGGTAAAAGCTATCATTTATTTTCCGATAATTATGCCTAAAGCCTTCAAGTGCTCAGTAAAAAATTGATCTTTGCCTGGCAGAATAACAATGTGATGATCACCTGCCGGAAGGCACAATTGGCTGAGTTTTGAATCAATTAATATCTGCTTGCGAATTTGTGAGTGACATTCCAATAAGCTGGCTTTACCTTTTTTAGTTATCTGCCCACTTCGATCTTCAACCTCATTAAACAATTGGATAAAAGACTTGTTGAGTTTGCCCGATATAATTTTTTTGATAAATTTTTTAATGTTTTTTGTGGTGTCTCCTTCCTGGACTGCCAAAAGTAGAGATGTGGTGGAAATATGCCATTTGCCTGCTTCTTCCTGATTTCCAACAGAACAGATTAATGCGAGGGACAGGCCCCGCTATATTTCTTCTATCACATCTACAAAGAGATCTTTAGCGTCATTGAACAAGGTGTCGATTTCTTCAATGCGGCCGCTTTTTTCAATCCTTTTATTCAGAGTCCTTAATTCATACAGGCAGTGATTCCGGTATTCCTGATCGCTTTCAAAGGTATCAAACAGACTGATCAGCTTTCTGATCATTTTATCTATTTTTTCCAATGTGTTCGAGCGAAATGCCTTTATTTTTTCACGTTCAACCCGCTGATGAAAAACTTGAACATCGGTCAGTAACAGTTCCGCTTCCTTCAGCAGTGAATAGGGATATGACGATTTGATGATTTTGGAAAGTCTTCGGTACTTTGGAAAAATCAATTTGTCGTTTTTAATTGTCGTTAGATTGGTTTCAAAGGTCTGCATTTTCTCAATAAATACTTGCCAGAATGGCACCCTTTGATTGTAAAACTTTGTCAATACTACAATAGTTTCTGCCAGTTGAACAATCCTTGATTGATATTTCAAACAGGTAAGAATCATCGAATAGGAATCCTGCTTTTCAAGAATTTTATCAAGCAGGAGTGTACCATTTTTGATTTCTTTACTCCCGGGGAAAAAGGGCAGTTTTGCTTTGGGTGCATATGATGTCAGCCTAGCCTGCCAAATTTTCAGCTCGTTGACAAGGTGACGTGAAAATGTATATTGATCAACCTCTTCCGGCAATGTTGGCGAAAAAAATATGCTATCTCTTTTAACCTGCTCAAAGCTCCGCATATTAACTTGCCTGTTTATCACAACAAAAACAGCAGTGCCCGGATTCTCGATCAGCATCTGCTTTGTTTGCCGTGGAGAAAAAGTATGGTCTTTGATAAAGAAATGAATCTTTAATTCTTCGGCGAGCCAGAAAATGATCTGAAAGATCTCGGGCAGTGAAAGATTATCCAACAGCGTTGCAGATGATATTAAAATATCCAGCGCGACTGGGCCGCCGACTTGATACTCTTTTTCAATAAACAAAAATACAGTATCCATGTTTTTTGACATCCGGTCTTCAAACCCGAACGTCAGTTGTCTTGGTCCAAGTTCTACTTTTTTGGCAAGTTTAGTATAGATCACAGGTTCAATTATCAATCCGTCTTACCGAGAGTCTGCATTAATATGTAACCAGCCCATAACATTCATTCCTGCGAATAGAAACAGCACTGCAGGAAAAAATGAACATCTGTTTTATATAAAGGGCTTATGATAAAAGCAATAGGTAAAAATCCCTATTTTTATGAATCAGTATGTCCAAAGGTCATGCTCAATGACTGCAGAGAGTCCAGCTCTTTGATGGTATTTATAAGGTCTTTATTTGCCGTCTTTTTCCAAAACCTCGTTTGCCCAGTTCATTGCTGCGATCATGTTTGGAAATCCAGTTGTGGACAGAGCCAGAAGAATGGCGTGGCGGATTTCTTCCTTTGTAGCTCCTGTTTCAAGCGCTTTACGGGTATGGGACATGACAGCACCTCTTGAGTTGCTTCCCACGGCAATGCCAAGTTTGATAAGATTCTGGGTGTTTTCATCTAAAGGACCCGATTCCCTGACCTTGGTTCCCAGTTCTTTATACAGATTAAAAATTTCGGGAAACTCTGAAGCAAATTCTTTATATTTTGTTGGAAGGTACATGAATACTCCTTATTTGAATGGTTTTTAAATGAACCAGACATTAAGATACACTATTTGTGATGGGAAAAAAACGTAAAATTATTTTAAGGGTGGGTCAGGTTTAGAAAATTACCAGGTGAGGAATTAAGAGAAATGTGGTAAAAGCTATCATTTATTTTTTGCTTAATTTTAGGATATTTTACCATGCTTTTGATTTTTCCACCCGTTGCAAAACCGTGTGAGCCTCCTGCAGGAGTGGCACTTTTGTCTTCTGCTTTAAAGGAGCAGGGTATTTTTTGCCAGGTTATTGATGCCAATATTGAAGGGCTTTTATACCTGATCAATTCTGATATTGTTCCTGTGGATTCCTGGTCTGAAAGAGCTTTAAAAAACAGGGAAAAAATATTGTTCGATTTAAAAACTCCTGCCTTGTATGAAAATATGGATCGTTACCATCAACGGGTCTATGATTTAAACAAGCTTTTGTCAATCAGTGTTGATACGAAAAGATTCAGGATCACCTTAAGCGATTATTCTGATTCTTTGCTGTCTTCTGTCAGCAGCAAGGATTTGCTGAAAAGTGCAAAACTTTATAAAGAAAATCCCTTTTATCCTTTTTTTGAAGAAAGGCTGAGAGATCAGGTTGAAAATACAGATTCAAAATTAATCGGTATCTCCCTTTGCTACCTGAATCAGGCCCTTGTCAGTTTTGCCCTGGCAGGCTGGGTAAAGGAAAATTTTAAAGATAAAAAAATCATTATGGGAGGCGGCCTGATATCCTCATGGATGAGCAGGCCGGATTATAATAATCCCTTTAATGGCCTGGTTGATTCAACCATTGGCGGGGAGGGGGAAATCCCGTTGTTGGAACTTTTTGGTGTAAAAGATGTCGGCAAAAAGCATTATGTTCCGGATTATGATTTTGTAAAAGACGATCTGTATCTTTCACCTGGAAAAGTTCTGCCTTTCAGGGCGTCAATCGGATGCTATTGGAGCAAGTGTAATTTTTGTCCGGAAAAAGCAGAAATACGTCCCTATAGTTCAAACCGGGCATCAAAGGTGCTGGCGGATTTAAAACAGATTGACCAGAAGTATTCTCCAGACTATATCCATTTGATTGATAATGCGGTTACCCCGGCTTTTTTAAAAGCCTTATCAAAAAACACCTTTGGATTTAAATGGTATGGTTTTGTAAGATTTGAAAAAGAATTTTTAGATCCGGATTTTTGTCATGATCTGAAACGATCAGGGTGTGACATGTTAAAACTGGGACTTGAATCAGGAGACCAGAATGTCCTTGAGCAGATGAACAAAGGAACCAATCTTTCTTACGTGTCAACAACATTAAAGAACCTGCATCAAGCAGGTATTTTAACCTTTGTCTATCTTCTTTTTGGAACCAGTTATGAAAACGAGCAAAGTGCCTTTGAAACCCTTGGATTTATAACGTCCCATGAGAAATATATTGATTATTTAAATCTGGCAGTATTTAATCTTCCCAAATTCAGTGATGATGCAAAAGATCTTGATACACAGGAGTTTTACCATGGAGATCTTTCATTGTATTTAAATTTTAAGCATCCATTGGGATGGGACAGAAGACAAGTCAAACAATTTATCGATAAAACATTTAAAAAACAGGTATCAATTGGGTCAGGCATTCGAAAAAATCCTGCCTTTTTTTCATCAAACCATGCCGTTTTTTTTTCAAAGATTAAGGAAAATCAATCATGATTGCTCACATTCTATCAACGGGTGATGAAGTTCTTTTAGGAGATATTGTAGATACAAATTCAGCATTTCTTTGCAGTTCTTTAAAAGATATGGGGGTTGAAGTTAAAAAGATTACAGCAGTTCGAGATGATGTTGAAATTATTGCATCCACCATTTGTGACATATCTTTAAATTCAGAGATCTGCCTTGTGACTGGCGGGCTTGGGCCTACACAGGATGATGTAACAGCTCTTGCCTGCAGTAAAGCCTCGGGCAGCGGTCTTGATATGAACATCCAAGCTCTGGCATCCATGAAATCCTATTTTAAAAAAAGAGGATTTGCCCTGACCAAAGACAACGAAAAACAGGCACAGCTGCCTGCAGCTTCACACATGATTGTCAATCATAATGGGACGGCACCGGGATTTTATATGAAGATTAACAAGTGCATGTTTTTCTTTATGCCTGGTGTACCTTCTGAGATGAAACTTATGTTTGAACGAGAGATAAAACAGATATTGACAAATGAATATAAGCTCAATGATGATATTTTGATTGAACGGCTTACCGTTTTCGGTCTGGCTGAATCAAGGGTAGGCTCACTTTTAGAAGGATTTGAAACAAAGTTTCCCAGGATGCGGTTGGGCTTTCGTGCCGATTTTCCTGTGATTGAAGTTAAAATAATTTTATTGGATTCAGATAAAGACAATCAAAATGCGAAATTTGATATGACTAAGGCAAAACAATGGGCTGTATCGCAACTTGAAAATAAAGTGGTATCAACTCAAGGGCTATCCATTGCGCAGGAGATAGGGCACCTTTTGACAAAAGAGAAAAAAACCCTTGCCGTTGCAGAGTCCTGTACAGGGGGTCTGATCTCAAACATGGTTACTGATGTGGCTGGAAGTTCAGATTATTTTTTATTTTCAGGCATAACATATTCCAATGATGCTAAAATGAACATTTTGAATGTGCAACAAGAGACGATTATAGAATATGGGGCGGTTCATGAACAAACAGCCCTTGAAATGGCCCAGGGAGCAAGGCTTAAGGGTAATGCTGATTATGCCATATCAACCACGGGCATTGCAGGGCCTGGGGGTGGTACTAGAGAAAAACCTGTAGGGATGGTATGCATCGGGCTTTCAGGGCCATCTATTTCGATGGCCAGGACATACCGGTTCTCTTTTGGAGACAGGCTCAGGAATAAAAAAATATTTGCCATGATGGCTTTGGAATTATTAAGGCGACATCTGGTTTCCACCGCTGAAACATCTTAAAAACCATGCAATAGATTCAGTTTCAAACTGGATCTGATCTTTTTTTGATGACATCTGGTGGTCGCCGTTTTTATGGATAATTAATTGTTTGGATTCTTTTGCCATGGTGTTGATATCATAGGCATTTGAAACAGGTACAACTTCATCTGCATTCCCATGGAAAATCATCACATTGAACAGCTTTTTTACTTTGTCCTGAAGATCAAAGACAAGGTTGTGCTTGAAAAAACTCAAGGGCAGGGCAGGCCGGTTCCCATTGGCCTCCATTGGAATATTTTTAATGGTCAGGCTTTTGACCGGGCTAGAACAAAGCACTGCTCCACAAAGATTCAAATCCATTTTTAAAAGTGATTCCCATGCATTTATACAGGTGGCACCCCCCATACTGGATCCGAAAACAGAAAGGTTTTGACTTGTTTTTTTCAGGGACAGGATATGCTGTACAGCATTGATAAAGTCACAGGTTCTTTTTTCAAGGGAGGTGTCTTTGATGAAGTCGCCCTGGCTTTCACCGCAGCCCCTGTGATCAAACCTGAAAAAAGCAATATTGTTTTTTACAAGAAGTTTGGACAATATCTTTTGTTTTGCCGAGTCTTTTGAACCTTCAAGACCGTGGGAGCCCACAACAAGGGGCGGGTTTTTTATCCCGGGCAGGTGCAGAATCCCTTTTAACAAAAAGCCCCGGGAGTTAAATTCAATGTTTTGGACATTTTTTTCCAATCCCTGTTTTTCCTTCCCTGTTTTTTTTGATGCCAGCTTTCCCATACCTTGTCTTTATGCCATTAAACCCTTATAATATCAAGATTTGAAAATTTGGATTAAACGTATTAATAAAAAGAAAAACGGATTATGACACTTAAGAAAAGAAAAACCTATGAACTGGAAATCATAGATCTTGCCTTTGGTGGCAAGGGGCTTGCAAAACCTGATGGTTTTCCGGTTTTTATCGACCGTTGTGTTCCAGGCGATCTGGTATTTGTAAAAATCACCAAAAAGAAAAAATCCTGGGCAGAGGGAAAACTGATAAAAATTTTAACACCATCCCCTTTGAGAAATCTGGGAAAATGCCAATACAATAATTTTTGCGGTGGTTGTAAATGGCAGCAGATCGAATATGATCTTCAGCTTACATATAAGAAAAGACATGTAATAGAATCCATTGAACACATTGGCGGGCTCAAAGATGTCCGGGTGTTGGATGTGATCCCGTCTGACAATATTTATGAATACAGAAATAAAATGGAGTTTTCCTGTTCTTCCAAAAGATGGCTTTTACCCTGGGAGCTTGAAGATGAAGAGATTAAAAAGGATTTTGGTATTGGACTTCATGTGCCTGGCACATTTGATAAGGTTATTGACATTAAACAATGTGACATCATGCCGGCCCTGGGCAATGAGATATTGGACGATGTCAGACAATTTATTAAAACATCAGGTCTTTTGGCCTATCATTTAAGGAATCATGAGGGATTCTGGCGATTTTTAATGCTTCGACATTCCGTGGCCTTTGATACATGGATGGTTAATATTATAACCAAGACAAAAAATATGGATGTGGTTCAAAATCTTGCAGATCTGCTGGCACAAAAATATCCACAGGTCAAATCCATATTGAATAGTATAACGGACTCAAAATCAGGTGTTGCCTTTGACAAGGAAGAAATATGCCTTTATAGAGAAGACCACATAAAAGAAAAACTGGGGAAATTTGAATTTAAAATATCTGCTAATTCATTTTTCCAGACCAATACCAGATCCTGTGAAAAATTATATTCAAAAGTATCGGAATATGCAGCATTGACAGGAAATGAAACTGTGATAGACCTTTATTCGGGAACTGGTACCATTCCCATATGGCTGTCAGACCAGGCAAAAATGTTGTATGGTATTGAGATTGTGAAAAGTGCTGTTGTCGATGCAAAAAAGAATGCCCAGTTGAATGGAATTGAAAATTGTGAGTTTCTTGAAGGGGATATCAAGGATGTTCTGCCAACATTAAAATCAGGGTTAAAACAAAAACCGGATGTGATGATTATAGATCCGCCCAGGGTAGGAATGCATAAGGATGTTGTTCAACAGGTGCTTGCCATTAACCCTGAAAAAATTGTCTATGTATCCTGTAATCCGGCAACACTTGCCCGGGATCTTGAAATGCTATCTCTAAAATATGGAGTAGAAGAAATTCAACCCATAGATATGTTTCCCCATACATATCATATTGAATCCGTGGCGTTACTCATAAAAAAATAAAAGCAAAAAAGCGATCAATTACTCCCATCCAGCGAAGGAAAGGTAAATTGGCCTGAATGGGTATGGGGCTAATAACGACAATAAGGCAAGCCTGACCCCATTTATTCTCATCTGGGGTTGGCGAACAGGCAGCTTAGAATAAGCATATCATCTTCTTTTTCTGATTCAATCTTATAAGGCAGTTTATGAAATAATTTTTTCATTCCTTTATTTTCAAGAGAGGTATATGCTACAAGTCCTTTGATTCCATTGTCCATGGCAGCCCTTGCCAGTTTTTTCTGAAGAATCTGTGCGATTCCCATACCCTGGTATTCTTTTGAGACGGAAAACGCAATTTCTGCTATATTAATGATGGAGTTTCGAAAATACTCACCAACGGCTATGATTTTTTCAAAGCCAAGTTCTCCAATAGTGGCAACAAAAGTCAGATCATTGATATAGTCAATTGCAAAAGTTGTATCAATCTGGTCATGAACAAAACTCTTTTTTTCATGGAAAAATCTTGAGATAATATCTCCACGATTCATTGTATAATAGTGTTCCTGGACCCCTCTTTCATCAATGGGTTTGACAGGTCGAAACTTGATGGGAATGCGTTTGATAATAATCGTTTCTTCATGTTTCAGGGGATAAACGCCTTTAATAGCCTGTTTAAATTTTCGGTCTATATCAATTAAGTCAAGTTCCTTGGCTTTTGAAAAGAGTTCGTCCCTGAAATCCGGGTGGGCAATACTGATAAGGGCCATGGCCCTTTCCTGGAGAGTTTTGCCAAAAAGGTTAACCACACCATATTCTGTTGCAACAAATTGAACATCCCCTCTTGGAACAACCACTGCAATATCATATAAATTAGGAACGATCCGGCTTTTTCTGCCTTGATCAGAAGTTGATGTCATCATGAGGATGGATTTTCCGCCCTTTGACATGGCAGCGCCCCTGGTAAAATCAAGTAGTCCGTTAATGCCCGTATAATTGTTATAGGGCAGGGCATCTGCTGCTACCTGTCCTGTCAGATCTATGGCCATGGCAGTATTTAAAGAGACCATGGCATTATGCCTGGCAATAATGGAAGGGTTATTGACATAATCTGAAGGATGAAATTCAATGGAAGGGTTGTCATTAATAAATTCATAGAGAAGATTTGATCCTACTGCGCTTCCTGCCACAAGCTTTCCATTATTAAAACCTTTCTTCTTATTGTTGATAACCCCCATGGAAAAAAGACTCATCATCCCGTCTGATACGTATTGAGAATGGATACCAAGATCATTTTTTCCAGACAGGCAGGTCATTCCGGCTTCATTGGTAACGGCAAGACTTATTTGCAGGGTAGAGCCGTCATCAATCAGCTGCGATATATGCCTGGCAATGGTATTGGCCGTTTCATGATCAGGTAAGGGTTGTATGGTTAAAAGTTCTTCTTCGTGTTCAACAATAAAATCCACATCATTGACATGGATAAAACTTCTGCCCAATACCCTGGGCATATTCGGGTTTGTCTGGCAGATTACAATATCTGCAGATTCACAGGCCGCAAGTGTGATATCCACTGATACACCAAGGCTCATCCAACCGAAGTCGTCGGGTGGGGAAGCCTGGATCAGGGCGGCATTTATGGGCATCATTCTTGATTTGAACAAATGGGGAATCTGTGAAAGGTTAATGGGGGTGGTAAATCTTTTGTTTTTATGGATTTTTTTTGAAGATGCTGAGCCCAGATAAAAGGATCGGATATTAAACTGCTGGGAATGAGATCGGTTGGCAACCAGTGTTAAAGGACCGCTTTCAATGCATAATAATCTGACAATTTCAAGATCTGTAAATCGTACAGAGATCTTGGATAATTCATCAACAAGATGCTGGGGTTCTCCACAGGAAGAGCCTATAAATATTCTCTGGCCGGGTTTTATATACCTTAAAGCTTTTTCTGCGCTGATCCTTTTTTCGACATAATTATCAGCCCAATAATTTGATTTTTGCATGTGAAAATTCTCCATTATTATTTGAATCCATTTGAAAAATTCTGGACTGGAACCTTTTCAAGTGGCAGGACCGGTAAGGCATATATTGAACATTAAAACATAAAGTTAATAAGATTTCAAATTTATTTATTCCTTTCCCTTGCTCTTTTATATGGTTTTTTGTATTTAAAGGTGCTATCAGTTTATGAATCACATTCAAAAAATAATGAGGATGCTATGGGCATATATGAACGGAAAAGAAGGGAAAAGGAATTTAGACGTCAGGAAATTATTCGCGCGGCACGAAAAATATTTTCCAATAAGGGATTTAATGCTGCAACCATGGAAGAAATCGCTTTAGAAGCAGAATTAAGCCCTGGAACCCTTTATCTTTATTTTAAAAATAAAGAAGAACTGCATACATTTCTTTCCATTGAAATATTGAAACTTCTGGCAGATAAAATTCAAAAAGTTGTCAAACAGGATATTTCTGTAGAAGATAAAATAGAAAAATTTCGTGATGTTTTTATTGAGGTATATGATTATGATTCAAATATTTTAATCAATCTGTTTCACCTTCAATCCGGTGAAACACTTAAGAATCTTTCAGAAGATGTTTTGAAGCAGATCAAGATCTACTCTTCATTGGCCCATGGAGCCATTATTGATGTTGTAAAACAGGGGATTGATCAGGGTATTTTTATAGATGAACATCCCGTGGCACTTGCTGATATACTATGGGCATCCTATGGCGGTATTGTCCTCTGGGTTGATTCCAAACGGCTTTTAAATGATGAGAAGGATTTTGTAAAATCAACTTTGAAAACAGCATTTAAGATAATTAACAGAGGATTAAAGAAAAAATTAATGTAATTATTCAGCTCTTGCGCTTGAACTCGCCCTGTCTGATGGATATTTATTTCGGGCTTTGGGGATAATTTTTTTTAACGGGCTGAACAATTACAAATAAATTTAATAAATGGCAGGTTAATTGTCAGCCATGGGATCAAACACTGATTTTTGGATCAAACCGGGAAAATCACGGCTCAATTTATCCAGCTGAGCAATGGCTTCTGGGGAGCCTATGAAAACAACACGATTCAACAAAGGCTCAATATCTTTTCTGGGATTATACACTTCAATGTTTCTCTGGCCCATGACCAGGTTGAAAAGAAAGACTATATCACCATGGCTTAAAAATCCCTTTGCCCGCACCAGATCTTTTGGCAAGAAAGGCAGGATTTTTTTAAAGGATTCAATATCGTTTCCACCCCAGGAATAGATTGCGGATAACAGACGATCCGGGGGTGTAGCATCTGGATCAGGGTTTTCAAGTATTTCGTCAATGGCTTGTTCAAGCTGCTCCGGAGAAATTGATATCATATCTGATTTCTCCCTGCATTCAACTTTATTTACTACAGGAATAAATTTTTCAAGAGGAACATCTGCATAAGTGGTTTCAAAAAATTCCGGTGACGGGTGATGCTGTCTTATTATTCCCTTTATTCTTGAAATCTGCCGGGGTGAAGCAAGGTCTTTTTTATTAATGATAAACAACGTTGAGGAGGCAATCTGTTTTTCAACGGAAACAAATGCATTATAGGCATCTTCAAAACAGTCTGCATCAATGATACAGATTTGTTCTGACAGCTTGAACCTGTTTTGAAAAATGGAGAGGTTCAGATCTTTTTTTAAATCTGAAGGATTTGCGACACCTGTGGATTCGACAATCAGGACATCGGGTTTGATAGATTGAGCGATTTCATTCAAGGATCTTATGAATTCAGTTTTTACGCATACACAGAATATGGACCCTTTGCTGATTTCAAGGATATCAAAGTCATCTCCTTCAATCAGAGTTCCATCCAGCCCTATCTCTCCGAACTCATTCATCAGGATCATTAATTTTAAATTTTCAGGGAATATTTGAATGATCCTATTCAGAAAAGTTGTTTTCCCACTGCCGAGAAACCCTGTTATTAAAGTCACATGTGTCGTTCCACCCATGCTGTGTCACTCCTTATGATCGAAATCTGTTTTTTTTATTTTTTTGAATTCAATATTTCAATGAGTGCCTGTTCTGTCACAACTTTTCCAGCTGAAATCAACTCTCCTTCTATTACCAGGCCCGGCGTGGTGAACACACCCATTTTACTAAAATAGTCTATGTCATTGACTTTCTCCAGCTGAGCAGTCAGGTTCAATTGGGTTTTTTCCAATGCCCGGGTCACATTCTCATACAAGGTATCGCAGCTTTTACATCCTGTACCCAAAATTTGAATTTTCATATTATATTCCCTTTATAGTTGAATGATTTGAGTTGGATTATTATTTTGAAATCGTTTTAATATCTCCCCCTGAAGAATTTCCTGGCCCGGAATAATGCTTGAATACACAATTTCATCTTCCATGGCAATACTGGGCAGGGATTTAGCACGGATTTCCTTAAACCGTTTTACCCCTTCCATGGTTCTCATATCCCATTCAGATACTTCTATCATATTTTGATACTTTTTTGGTAAAACCTTTACCGATTCCGCCATATAGACGCAGGCGGTTCACTGCCTAAAATCAGTTAACAGGACATCTATATTGATTTTTTGCATGAATTTTTATCCTTTCACTATTATTTTTTATCCAACATTTCCTTTATGGCATCTTCAAGCTCATGCATGGGGGGGATGGCATCGAAAAAAAGTTCATCATCAATAAACAATGATGGTATAGGAGCGATCCTTTTATGTGTGTAAACCCCTTTTTTACCAAACAGAGAAACTGAAAGTTCAAGAAACCGTTCTTTTCCGGAAGCCGTAAGATCGATCCTCCTGTATTCTACCCGGTCTTTGTATCGGGGCAGAATTTCCCGGACAGTTTCATCCATATAAAAGCATGGAAGGCATGAATCATTCTTGTACATAACTTCAATTATTATTTTTTTAAAATGGCCCATAAAATTTATTAATCGGTTTTTAAGGTTTTTTACAGGATACCATACCCCGGCTCAAAGGAACCGGGGTATGGTCATTAACACGATAGATCAGCTATCATTCCTGGTATTTTGTCCTGCACCGGCTTTGGCAAGATTTTCTGTTACTTTATCGAACTCAAATCCCTTATCCCGGGCAGCCCTTAATTTGTCTGCCAGTTCAGGAGATTTTGCTCTTGCCATCATTTCATCGATCAATTCTTCATATTGGGGAATGATGCTTGGAAATACTACATCTCCCTCAATACAGATTGATGGCAAAACTTTTCCTTTTAATTCCATGAATTTGCCAATACCCGTCTTGTTTTTGATCGACCATTCTTTGTATTCAATTATTTCCTGAACTTCCTGGGGCATTGCCGCCATTGATTCCATCATGTATCCACACGCCGCACATTGAACACTATCAAGGGTCAAAACGTCAACTGTAATTTTCCCTTCAGCCATTTGTTACCCTCCTTAGTTAATTGGATTCTGGATACCTGGGATAATATTCTTCAAACCAGGCTTTAGTTTCGTATGCCTGCATCATATGTTCCTCCGGAACATCATAGGGCAGATCTCAGCCAGGGGCGAAAGTGTATCCATGCGATCCTCCGGCAGCAAGGCTGACAATGGCATCCTCCCTTGGGGAAAGCAATCCCAGGCTCAGGGCGAGAGTCAGCTTCAAGTTACCGCCAAATCCCAATCCGGCTTTGATGGCCTTATCCCTGATAAAATTCATGTTCAGCTGTTCGTCAACGGCAAACCCATGGGTGCCTAATTTACAGACTTCATCAATTACCTTGGTACAGTCACCGCAAATAAAGAAAGAGGATGTTATCCCTGCATCATGGATGGCTTTAATGGCGGGCTGGCAATTGGGGCCCACAAATTCACGAAATGTGGTATCCCTTATCTGGGATGCAACCGGGTCAATAAGAGCAATAATATCGCATCCCATTTCCGCATAAAATGCTACGGCTGCCGCGCAAACTTTTCCAGCATATTCAAGAACCTTATGTGCAAATTCCGGATGTTTATAAACGTCTGTAAAGATTCTAACGCCTGCAAGATGAGAGGCCAGAGTTAAAGGGCCGCAGACCCCACCAATCATGGCGCAGTCAAGCTCATCCAGTTTGGGCTTTGCAATTTTGGCTGCTTCAAATATCTTGGGCCATCTTCCGGAATCTTTAGTCGGAATTGTAAGACCTGCTTCTTCAGGGGTCTTTTCTGAACAGGGATGACTGGATACTGAAGGGACGTTATCTTCCCACCATTTTAAATCACAGCCAACGGAATTGGCTTCCACGGACAGATCAAATAATAGGGGAATACCGTCAGCTTTGTATTTTTCAGCGGTATGAACCAATCCTTTTGCTAAAATTTCCGGATCATTAAGATATACATCAGCTTTTTCGTTGATTAGAAATGCGCAGTGAACTCCTGCATAGGGAACCCACGGGGCAGAATCTGTCCATTTTCCCCTGTAGGCATCGATTAACTTCTGTTTCGCCATGCTTTTTGCCTCCTCTTTATTTCGATTAAAGGTTGAGTTACGAGTATTTTACTATTCTTGTTTCCTCCTTACGATTTCAGGTTAAAGTTAGTCATTGGTGACTTTGCAGAATACCATACCACATTAATCTATACTAAAATAGTCTATATTAAATAAGTATTAATTAAAATTATTCTTTTTTAAATAAATAATTTGGATTGAAATAAGATGATTTTATAAAAAGGTGGTTTTACAAAAAAAAATCGTAATTGTTCGGCCCGTTAAAAAAAGGTATCCCCAAAGCCCTGTCTGATAAATATTTGCCGGAGGTTAAACAAATATCCATCAGGCAGGGCGGTCTCAAGCGTCAGCGCTTAAATAATTACAAAAAATCTTAATAAAATTAAGTATAAAAAAACGGACAGGGGAAAATATTAAGGGCTTAATCCAATAAAATAATGGAATAGTATTTAAAGGTTTCGTGCAGCTCCAGGGCGACTTTAGTATCGATCCCAAGATTTTTCAATGTACCGACAAGGTCGATGTAAAAAGATTCCACAGTGGGTCTTTTTTCCATGGGAAACCTGCAGGCATCAGGATAAGCACATTTTTTACAAAGTGAGCAGGCCCCGCTGACAAGGCCGATGGCTTTGTCATACCCTTTAAGGAACAGCATTCTTTCCAGACTGACAGTTCCTTTCCAGTATTTTACCTGGTCTGTCCTGTTCCTGTTGCTGTCCTTATAAAAATCATTGCGATTCTGATTCCCCACAAGTAAAAGGGCAGTGGAATATTCACTGAAAATAGTTTTAACTTCTGCAAGATCAGGGGTTGCCGGCGGGCAGGACCAATTGGCCATATACTGTGAACAGCCATATCGGCATTTCAGATTTACCCATTGGGCCACTACAATATTGTTCATTCTAAAGGGCAGTATGTTTTCAACACCGTATTGTTTGCCTTTTTTGTGCAGTTGTTCAAGGGTTTGTCCTGACAGTCCAATATTCGCTCGAAATGATACAGGTTCACTGGGTTCAGGTTTTGACAAACATACGATTTTTTCATTCATTTTTTTCTTTTTTTTACCCAAATTATAAATATCTTATTATCTCAATACCCGCCATAGAGTCTTCATTATTTAAAATCTGCTTTAAAAATTTGTCAGCCGGCATCTTTAATACAAAGGAGAATAATTTTCCTTCTTGCATAAAAGATGCGGCTGATATTTTTACAAAAGTAAAACCTTTAGTTTTTCAGATCCGGCTTTACAGGACCTTTAGGGCCCTGGTTCAACACATGATCAGGCACCACACCTTCAAGATGTGGAAATTTATCTACCATGTGCGGCATCTGCAGGGCTTCCATAAAGTCTTTTTCAAAGGTGGGTTCAACAGTTAGTTCAAGGTATTGAACGTTTCTGGCACACCAATTGGCTTCATCCCTTTTTTTCTTGTTTAAGAGAGCGGCCCTGCAACCGTCACCGGCGGCATTGCCTACCCCATGGATATTTTCGATTTCGCAATCCGGAAACAAACCCATAACCAGGGCTTTTTCTCTATCAACATGGGTACCAAAAGCACCGGCAATTTTCACCGTGTCAACTTTTTCAATGCCCATGCGTTTCATCATAAGCTTGCAACCTGCATATAATGCACCCTTTGCAAGTTGAATCTGCCTGACGTCTTTCTGGGTGATCACGATATCTTTGCCGATTGAAGAATCTTCTTTCCATGCCAGAACAAATTCAGGCTGTTTTGTATCTGCATTTTTGCGGAAGCGCGGATTCTCTTTAAGGAATTTTTTATTGAAAACCCCTGTTTTGGTAATAACACTAGCGCGGTAAAGCTCAGCTAAAACATCCAGGATACCGGAACCGCATATTCCTTTGACCTTCATATCTTCAGGCTTGGAAAATTTGCGGGATTTGTCATGGCCGATAACCCGATAATCCACATCCTGGGTATCAGGGTCAATTTCAATGCGTTCAATGGCGCCTGGAGCTGCCCGCATGCCAAATGCAAGCTGGGCACCTTCCATGGCAGGACCAGTGGCACAGGATGATGAATACAGTTTATGCCGGTTCCCAAGGATTAACTCGCCATTGGTTCCAATATCAATCAGCAACTGGATTTCATCGTTTTTATAGGGTTCTTCCGCCAGGAGTACACCCACATTGTCACCGCCCACAAAGCCTGCTTCATTGGGCATGACAAAAACATAGGATGAGGGATTGATATTAATGCCAAGGTCTCTTGTCTTGATATCCAGGCTGTGATGAATCACGGGAGGGAAGGGGGCAAGCCCGACGGGTTCAGGATCAAGGCCCAGAAGGATATGGTGCATGGCCGTGTTGAATCCCATGGTGATATCCTCGATATCTTCTTTGTTTATCCTGAGATATTCAACACCTTCCTCAATGATCTCTTTGTATTCATCGGGCCCGTCTTCGCCCTTCTTTTTCCTGATTTTTTTCTTTTTGGGATGGGTGAGTGCAATGGCTTTATCGATCAAAGAATTGATCCCTTCAATGATATCATCGCTCATCCTTTTAAGACCGCCGGGTGTTGTCATGTGAAAGGTGATCCGGGCCATGACGTCTTCACCATATTTACACTGGGGATTCATCATGGAAGAGGTTCCGATCACTTCCATTGTTGTCAGGTCACACAGATACCCGGCACAGGTTGTGGTTCCAACGTCAATGGCGATGCCATAGACATGTTCAACCTTACCCGGCCGGATGCGGATCACTTCCTTATCGTTCCATACACTGACGGTAACAATAAAATTTTCTGCTCTCAAAGTACCTGGAAGTGTTCTCAGGGTGAAAATATCAACGGTCAGGTCGGTCAGGCCGTACTCCCTTGCAAGACCGTTGGTAAGCCGTTCCCAGTCCCCTGTTTTGTCCTCAAAATCCGGTTTTTTCAGCTCTATGGTATACAGCTTGACCATGGGGTTGAAATCGATGTTGATATCGCGGGCAGCCTTGGAAACCACCTGCTTCCCGGCACGGGATTCTTCAGGAACAAACACCAGGATATCATCCTCTATCTTGGCCACACAACCCAGCCTGAATCCTTTTTCCCGGTTTTCAGGGTTGATGAATTTGGATTCAAGTTCATCCTGCCAGGGGCTTACATGATCCATGGAACTCTGGATATTATATTTTTCAAAATGACCATCTTCAATACGGACAATACATTTCCCGCAAACCTTTGTTTCACCGCAAAGAGCTTCAATATCAACACCCAAAAGCCTTGAGGCCTCTATGATGTTGCATCCTTTAGGAACTTCACCGCGCCGGCCGGAGGGCTGAAATATCACATTTACAGTTTCTTGTGCCATTTAATTTTAGCTCCTTTAATTACTTGATATCGCCTTTCTGAAATTCCCTCAACCGGCCAATCATTTTGATGCCTTCAGATACTGCATTACCAGCTGATTCAGCATAGCCGTCCGCGCCAAAAAGATTTGCAACGTCGCGGGTTACAGGGGCTCCACCCAGCATAATCAGGCAATCGGGATTTTTTTCTTTTACCATGGCAATAACTTTTTTCATTCCCATCATGGTTGTGGTCATCATGGCAGACATGGCAAGAACGTCTGATTTTACATCCAGCTGTTTTTCTACAAAGCTTTCCAAAGGTACATCCCGGCCAAGATCATGAACATCCCATCCTGCCACGTCAAACATCATCTTTACAAGGTTTTTACCGATATCATGGACATCACCCTGGATGGAGCCAATGACAACGGATGCCTTGGGGATATCGGCATCAAGTGTAATATGGGGACGTAGGATATCAAGCCCTTTATAAAGTGCATCTGCGCACATTAATACTTCCGGAACAAAATATTCATTGGTATCAAAGAGCACACCCACTTCTTCCATTCCTGCAGCAAGCCCGTCCATAACAGCAACCATGGGGTCTATACCCTCATCCAGAGCCCGCTGGGCAGCTTCTGCACAATCATCTTCTTCATATTCAACTACGGCTTCTTTTAATGCTGCTAAAATTTCTTCTTGATTGGACATGTTTTTATCTCCTTATAATTTAGATTCTACCCACGGCTGGTGATGCTTTCTTGCCATATTCCTTGACGGTCTTAACATATGTTTCCATATTTTCTTTTCTAATATCAGGCCAGATATCACATCCGGGCCAGACCGCATCCAGGCCGTTATCAATGCATTGTTTGATGACAGCTTCGACTTCTTTTACATCCTCAAGCTGGGTCAATGTGTTGTAAGGATCAAAATTACCGAAAAGAAGTACATCGTTACCCAGTTTCTCCCGTGTTGTAACCACATTGTTTTTCTGATCAACGGACAAAGCGTCTGCACCGCATTCATGCATCATCTCTATAATCATATCTGTTGAGCCGCAAATATGATTCACAGACGGGACACAGGTGATGGCATCAAACACTTTTTTCAAATTGGGTCCCACCAGGGTTTTCCACATTCGGGGAGACAAAAGATCTGTTCCAGATCCCATATCCCTGACGGAAATAAAGTCCACATCCAGTTCCTGATAATGCTTAACCATATCAACGGTAACCTGGGTGACTTGATCAAGAAAGGCTGCAGTAGCATCTTTGTTCTTTTTAAGTCCTTTCAAGAGAATATCCAGTTCCATGATCTGTCCTGCAAGAGTAAAAGGTCCCAATACCCATGCACCCACTGCAAGATCCGGTGCTTCTTCCTTTATGATTTTAAAGGCTTCGTCAATCATGGGAAGTCTTCCCTGGCTCATATAATCTTTTGGAATATCAATTTCATCCAGGGTTTTCCACTTGTTGGGTACGGTTGGGTAGATAACGCCGTCTGCGTTTTCATAAAGGGAAATGCCCCGGCCCATGGCTTCTGCAACAGTTGCCATGTCATAGGGGATAACAACGCCATCCATATTGAATAACCTGGCAGATGTGATGGCTGATTGTGCCATCAGTCTTGCATCTGTATGAATCTTGGCAAACTGGGTTCCCATTTCTTCAATGGCCTGGACCACAACAGCTCCCTGGCCGCTGAAACAGGGCATCGTGTCCAGAGGTTCTTTTTTGAATAATTTTTGTACTCTTTCTTTTCCCGTAAGTTCCGACATAGGTTTTCCTCTCAAATTGGTGTGTTAATATGTTGTTTATTTTTTATTTCAGCTCATTTTTCCCCATGATTAAAGGGTGTGCCTAAATGTTTTTAAGGTTCTCCACAAAGTCAGGAAACAATTTAAAAAGTGGATGATTTGAATCTTTGGGCAAGCGTCCTGTTTCACTGTAAACGGCTGTTGCCTGGAAAGCATTTGCCATTGCAATGGCCGGCATGATTCTTTGGGCACCCACCATGGGGCCGGAAAAAATGATATCATGGTTCATGAATGCAGACAGGGATTCAAGGGCTGCATCTGCTGCGGCCCATCCTTTAAAACCCCATTTTTCCCGGGCTTCTTTCCACATATATGATCCATTGGAAGGAGCGGAACCTGTGGGAAGTCCCCATTTTTCTTTGATCAATTTGTTTGCAAGGCCGCAAAGGGCAGTGGCAGGGCCGTTCATTACAGAAGTATCAACAAAAACATTTTCAAATTGAGCCCCGTTTTTTTCAATGGCGTCCAAGAGTTTCTGGGTCCCTGAGATTCTGCCTGTGGGCATCTGGTCTTCCTGGTTAAAGGCCACCAAAAGAACATTTTTTACGCCGATTTTGGCCATCTCACTGATTTCAGTATCAAGATCCTGTTCCCATACAGTGATGCTATTATAAAACATGCGGTCAAGAAGTCCTTTTTCAGCACAATATGCTGCTGCTTCCAGTTTGGGTTTCAAGGTCCAGGCATCAATGCAGAACGGCATATCCGTGTTGGCCACAACAAAGTCGATAAATGTCTTAAACTCTTTGCCTGTGTTTGCAACGATATCTGCCATTCCCGGAATCCCTGTCTCTTCAGTGAGCCTGTCCTGGGTCTTTAGCAGATCTGCTGCCATTTTTTCATCAAACCCGTCTTTGCGTTTCCCGGGAAAGATTTTATCTCCCTTTTGAAAGATTGAGTTACACACAACAGTGGGATAGTCTCCCGGCTGTCCGCCAAAGGTTACACCGCCAAAACTACATGTTTTTTGCTCTTTTTCAAATTGAAACATCTTTCCTCCTGGGTTGAGTCATATGTTTATATCGCTGGCTTTTCTCAAATCAATGAGATTTATAATTGTAGGGACCATAGCAAAAGACAGGAATCTGTGTAAATAGTCCATGGGATGATTTTTAAGTAAAAAAAGGATGATTTTTTCAAAGATACTGTGTCAAAAATATCAAAAGGTATGCAGTAAGAAACGACCAGTACGATTAATAAAGAAAGTATGTGATTATTAGATCTGAATATTTTTTATACTTCCCTTGACAAAAGGAAAGTTCCTATCTTAAAGTGACGGTCTGTCAATAACAGGATTATTGGAGGAGGCTGTACAAGAACTAAAGGCACTAGCTATGTATAATTACAGCGACTTCGATACAGATTAAAAAAAGCTCTACATGATCCTCTGGAGATTGAAACCATCAGAAAGCGTATTGAAAAATTGGCTGGAGAGAAGAGTCTGGATCATTTTACTTATCAAGCGTTACAACTGGTGGGAGAATATATCGGCGCTTGTTCCCTGATTGTCTCTATCCGGGATTTCAAGCAAAACTGCGGAGTGATTTATGCCAGACAGTCCAAGCAGCATATAGCTGACAATAGGAGCACTCTTGTATGGCTGAAAAACCATCGTATGAAGAATTAGCAAGAAGGGTTCAAGACTTAGAGAGTGTTATTTCTGATCGCAAAAAAATCGAGAATGAATTACAGGTTGAAATCATCGAGCGTGAGAAGGCAGTGGAAGAGCTGGAGGTCGCTGAAACCTTATTGCGTTCATTGATTGAAACCATACCTGACCTGATCTGGTTGAAAGATAAAAATGGTGTTTATATTTCTTGTAACCTAAAATTCGAAGAATTTTTTGGCATGGAAGAGGTTAAGATTATAGGCAAGTCAGGTGATGATTTCATCGATAAAAAACTGATCGCTTCTTTCCGTCAAAAAGATATGGAGGCCCTGGCAAATGATCGCCCTATCGTTTATGAAGAGAACGTAACCTCTGCATATGATGGTCATAAAGAGCTGTTAGAAATCATAAAAACACCAATGTATGATTTGGAAGGCCGGTTGATCGGCGTTTTAGGTATAGGCAGGGACATTACCAAGCGCAAGCAAACTGAGATTGCTCTCATCCAAAACCGGGACCAGCTTGAGTCCATCCTCTCCAATATCCAGGGCATCACCTACCGATGCGCTCTGGACAAGGATTGGACGATGATATATATGAGCAATCATGTCGATCATTTAACCGGATACCCTCCTGACGATTTTATCAACAATGCTGTCCGTACTTATGGAAGTATCATATACCAAGACGATATCGAGTATGTTGATCAAGCTATCAATGAGGCACTAAAATTCGGAAAATCGTGGGAAATTGAATATAGAATCTGTCACAAAAGCAAAGGTATTCGGTGGGTATATGAAAAAGGTCGTGGTATCCTCCTCCCGGACGGCAGTGTTGAATACCTCGATGGGTTTATCATAGACATCAGTAGGCGTAAAATTATTGAAGAACACTTTCTACAGAATCAAAAACTCGAAGCCATTGGCACTCTGGCGGGCGGGATTGCACACGATTTCAATAATATTCTTGGCGGTATTTTAGGACTTTCAGAATTGCTTCAAGAAGATCTGCAGGAAATTGAATGCTCCAGTGACATCCGTAACAAGATTGATTTAATAATAAAAGGTGGCCTAAGGGCGAAAGATCTGGTCACTCAAATCCTTGCTTTCAGCAGTTCCAAGCAGGAACACCTGAAACCGGTGAATATTGTACCAATTGTAAATGAAATTCTTAAATTCTTAAAGGTATCTTTACCTCCCACCATTGAAATAAGGACATCTTTTTGTTCACAGAGCCTATTAATGACCGATCCCACAAGGATTCATCAGGTACTCATGAACCTTTGCACAAATGCCGGTTATGCAATGAAGGAGAAAGGTGGTTTTCTGTCAATTTCCATAAAAGATGTCTTTCTTGACCAAGAGATGGTTGAAATACAAGAAAAGATTTCACCCGGAAGATTTCTGCTTCTATCAGTGGAAGATACAGGGCTGGGCATGAGTCACGAATTAATCAGTAAAATTATGGAGCCCTTTTTTACTACCAAACCCAAAGGGAAAGGGACCGGAATGGGGCTTTGGGTTGTTCAAGGGATCATTAAAAGCATGGGGGGATTTATTGAAGTAGCAAGCCGCTTAGGACAGGGTTCCAAATTTAATGTTTATATGCCTGTTTGCAATAAGGGTAATGATTCTGTTACACTACATTCCGAAAATCAAAGCCTGATAGGGACTGAAAATATTTTATTTGTTGATGATGAAAATTTTTTGACGCAATCAGCTAAAACATCTCTGTCAAAACTCGGATTACGAGATCTTCTCGATGGAAACAAATAAGGTTAAAATATGGCAGCCATTCTGATAATTGATGATGAAGAGTTAATAAGAATTAGTCTTTCTGATAGAATCAAAAGATTGAAGCACACTGCATGGACAGCATCAACACTTCAAGAGGGACTGAACTTAATTAAAAAAGAATCGTTTGATCTTATTTTTTTGGATATTAATCTGCCTGACGGAAGTGGCCTGGATGCATTGCCATTAATCAGGCAGAATCCGTCAAAACCCGAAGTCATAATTATTACGGCTCTTGGAAGTACGCAGGGAGCAAAATTAGCGATTGAAAACGGTGCTTGGGATTATATTACAAAGCCTTTTAATAAAGAAGAGATTATTCTTCATATTCAAAGATCCCTTGATTACCGCAAGGCAAAACAAAAATTATTTCATCCAGTTGCAGTTGACACAGAGGCAATTATTGGACAAAGTCTTGTTATTAAAAATAGTATTAATCAAATTGCTCTGTGCGCTAAGAATGATACAAATGTTCTCATCTTCGGCGAAACCGGGACGGGTAAGGAATTGTTTGCAAAAGCGATCCATGATAATAGCTTAGTGGCTGACGGAGAATTTGTTGTAGTAGACTGTGCTGCTATGCCTGAAGCTTTAATCGAAAGTGTGCTTTTCGGTCATATCAGAGGTGCTTTTACAGGTGCCGACAGCTCTTCAGAAGGACTCATAAAAAAGGCTGACAAAGGGACACTCTTCCTTGATGAAATCGGTGAATTGCCGCTTTCCATACAAAAAGCATTTTTAAGGGTTCTTCAGGAAAGAAAATTCAGACCTGTTGGCAGTTCTAAAGAAGTCAGTAGTAAATTCAGACTTATCTCAGCCACCAATCAAAACCTTGATGCAATGGTTGATCAGGGCCAATTCAGACAGGATCTGCTTCATCGTTTAAAAACCTTTTCAATACACTTGCCTGCCTTGAGAAAGCGTAAGGAGGATATACAAATCATAACGCAACATTATATTAATACGCTTTGCAAAAAGCATTCATTAAAAAACAAGACCTTACTTCCTGAAACACTTGAAATTTTGGAATCCTATAGATGGCCTGGGAATATAAGAGAACTCATTAATGCTATTGAAAAAGCATTAATTTCAGAACCCGGTCTCTCGGTATTATATCCAATGTTTTTACCGGATCGCATTCGTCTCCATTTTGTTGATAAAAAAATGGGCGATACTGATACTTCTATCAAGAAGAATATAAATTTTTCAAATTCTTCAGACTCAATTTTTTCCTCTTTATTTCTTTCTGGTCAAATACCCGAACTAAAAATTTTTCGCATCTCTGCAATTGAAAAAATTGAAACCCTGTATTTTAAAAATCTTTTAAAACAAACAAACTGGGATCTGGAAAAGGCAGCCCAAATTTCCGGAGTTAGCAAAAGCCGTCTCTATTTTCTTATCAAAAAGTATCATTTAAAAAAGGTGTTAAAAGCGTTCCGAATTCCAATTGAGTTTGGATAGTCTTATTTTCAACACCCTTATTTAAAAACAACCTGAATTTTTTACAAATCATCCAATTTTTGAACAATATTCTTGTTTGGCACGACAATATTCTTGTTTGGTAGGAAAAAACAATATTATTTTTAATTCTTTTTTTGTATTAAAGGCCATATAATTGCAGTAATTTCATAAACTTTTGTCGATTTGAGTATTTTATATTTCTTCGTAGACAGCTAATTTTATTTTTGTTGATTTAAGGATGTCCTTTGTGCCGGAGAATGATCATCTCCGGCACTTAAATTCGGTTGGTCATCATCTTTACTAAATTTTAAAGTCAAATCCGATTTTCTGCATGGTTTTAATCGCCTTATCAAACACCTGCAAGTACTCATCGGAAGGCGTCAGGGTACTCACATTATAACATTCTTGAAAAGACTTGCCTTTAGGCGGTTTTTTGAAATTAGTCTCATACATGCTTATAAGCTTATCCAGCATTACATTGACCTTTTCAGTTTCAACGCCTGCCACAGCTTTTGCAGCATGGGCCATTAACCTGGCTTCCATGGCAGTGGTATAATCCAAAGCAACTCCCTTGGCTGATGCACACCCGCTCATTATCTCTCGGCCACTGCCAGTATCGGTGATGGCCTGGGCTGCTGCCTCCAGCAAACACATTTCAGTGCATGGGCCGGCAGAGGTATAGTACTGATTTCCCAACAGCAGATGGGTATTGCGGTCTAAGGCCCGACACGCATGACCGGCAACCATCAACGGCTCCCTGGCCGTTGTGTTACCCCAGCGTACGTGAATGGGTCCGTCCAAATGCCAATCAACATCCAACAGGATGAAAGCGGCCAAACTGGTGGCTACGTCTACGATAGAGGTCTCCTCGATCCCTCCGGCCCAGCCCCCAAGAATTGGCATTTGCTCTCCCATGATGATGTTGCCCGCTATTTTATAATGTGCCGTAAAAGTGAATGCATTGATATCAATTTTAAGTTCGTTTAGTTGACTCACTTCGTGACTGTCGCTGGGTCTCATTCCCCCAGGAAAATCACCCGCAATCACACCTGCTGCGGTTAATGAAGTTTCGCTCCCCTACATGGCCATGCCGGGACGTCCAGCCCGCGCCATCGCCATCCGGATCATAGAAACTTCGGCTTTGACGGCTGCAATCTCCCATGGAGATCCGGGTTTGGGCTCCCTGCCGTTGATGGTGGACAAGACCCCATTAACGATGGTATCTACCAATGGCTCTTGGGCGTAAGCCTCATGCATCGCGATAAATATATTTTCTGATACAGGAGCACCGGTAGGACCACCTTGACAAAGGGGTGGGTGGGGATCATCGAAATTTCTGCCTGCAAGCTGGCGCGCATCGCGGCCTTCACCTAATGTTACCTGGCAAGGTGCATTGGCGGCTGCCATCATGACTTCATCTTCAGTATACTTTATGACTCGACCGGTATCCATACAATAAATACCCATTTCCACCAGCATTTCAAGACCGGCCTGGTATAGTCGATCTATCATATCGGTATCCGTAGGGATGATAACTGAGCGGTCGAATTTGAGCTTGTATTTTTCTTTTAGCTTGTTTGCCGTTTGAAAGGTGATCTTTCGATCCCATTCCTTTTCATCTACCCTAGGGCCGGAGCGTGCTCGATCATAACTCTCGAACACGCCCACTTTCTCTTTAAGGGGCATCATACTTCTCCTTTCTTTATAAAGTTAAGTTAATTCTTTGATAACATCCACTGCTTCGGCAGCGTTTTCCGCCCATCCGTCAGCACCGATCTGTTCCGCCCATTCTTTGCTTGTGGGAGCACCACCAAAGACACACTTGAATTTGTCCTGAATACCTCGATCTTTTAACTCTTTTATGATCTCCCGTTGAGAAGGCATCGTAGTGGTCATAAGAGCTGAACCGGCAATAAAATCAACTTCATGCTTAATGGCTGCATCAACCACATCAGAGACAGGTACGTCTCGACCTAAATCAATGACTTCATAGCCATTGGCCTGTAACAATATCCCGACTATGTTTTTACCAATGTCATGAATATCCCCTTCCACGGTGTGAATAATGATTTTGCCTTTGGCAGCGTAACCTCCCTTGATATGGGATGCCAGAATATCTACTGCATCTGTAAACGCCTCAGCCGAAAGAATGATCTGGGGCACATAGACCTGTGCATTGTCAAACATATCGCTGATAACCATCATGCCTTCCGACAGTCCTTTTTCAATACAGGCAATAGGATCCATATTTTGTTCTATTGCATTATTGGCTGCCTCTTTAGCAGCATCGGCATCCATATCAATTACACTCTGTTTTAGACGTTCATATATTTCTTTTTCAGACATTTGTTTCACCTCCTTTCTTAGTTTGAATTTAAATGATTCATGCATAATTTTGCAAAACTTATGCCAGACAGTTGATCTCATAAAAAATATTGTCCTATCAAGTGGCATAGATTTTGCTCACTTAGACTTAGACATCATAAAGTGCTGAACAGTAAAATGCATTAACTTAGAATAGAAAGGAGGTGATTTCGAATGAGCAAAGAAAGTTTGATAAAACAGGCGAGACAAGCGGTAATAGATGGTGACGAGGAAGCTGCTGAAGCGGTTGCCAAAATGGTTATCGCAGAAGGAATCAACCCGGTGGAAATTATTAATGAAGCTTTAACACCGGCAATGACCGAGGTGGGTGACGGTTTCGCAAATGAAGAAATTTCCCTTCCAGGTGTTCTTATAGCCGCGGATGCTATGACAAAGGCCATAGAAATATTGGAGCCTCACATTTCAGCGGATGAAGTGCCTGAAAATATGGGAACCGTTGTGATAGGAACCATTGAAGGCGATATACATGACATCGGTAAACGGATTGTGGCGACCATGCTCAGGGTCTATGGTTTTGAAGTTCATGACCTGGGCCGGGATGTGCCCATTGATGTTTTTGTTGAGAAAGTCAAGGAACTTAAGCCGGATATAGTAGGCACATCTTCTCTTATGACCACGACTATGGCTGGTCAGAAAATTCTTGAAGATAAGCTGCGCAAAGCTGGTATCAGGGATAATATAAAAACCATGGTCGGCGGGGCGGCAACCACTCAGGAATGGGCGAATAAAATCGGCTGTGATTGTTATGGCGAGGATGCCAACGATACCGTTCTTAAAGCCAAAGAATTAATCAAATAACAGCAAAGGAGATGATCATTATGATCAGAGGACTTCAACCCGGCATCAGCACTATGGATGGCTGGGGGTTGAGCATGTTCACCGAAGATGAATTGACTGAAATTCATCTGGCCACCCTAGACGTGCTGCAAAACTATGGTGTCGGAGTTTATTGCGATGAGGCCATGGATATTTTCGAGAGCGGCGGGGCTTATGTGGACCGTGAAAAAAAACATGTTCGGATACCTCCCCACCTGGTGGAAGATGCCATTCGATCAGCTCCCAGTACCATTCTGATGGCAGGGCGAACCCCGAAATATGATGTAACGCTTCAGGGCGGCAGGATCGGATACACCTGCTTTGGCGCGGGAGTCATGGTCGTGGACCCCTTTACCGGAGAGTACCGGGAATCCAATAAAATAGATGTCGGCCACACTGCCTTGGCATGTGATGCTATGGATAATGTAGATATATACTCCAGTGCGGTGGTTGCCAGAGATGTGGAATGGGCGACCGATTTAAACGAAGCTGAGGCGTTTTTAAGCAATACGCTCAAGCACTGCCACCATATTGATTTAACCGGCGGAGAAGGAGCAAAAAAGTTTTTTGAAATGGCTGCGGCCATTGTTGGTGGAAAAGATGAACTAAGGAGACGACCCCTGGTTTCTGCTCTAGTGTGTCCAACCAGTCCGTTGGAGCTTCACACGCATACTGCGGAAATCATCATTGAGTGTGCCAAGGCAGGCATTCCGGTGAACGTTCTTTCCATGGCCATGTCCGGAGCTTCAGCTCCCGTAACCATTGCAGGAACCTTGGTGACCCACAATGCAGAAGTGTTATCCGGAATTGTCCTGGCACAGTTGACGGCTAAAGGGGCACCGGTGATTTACGGCAGTTCCACTACAACTTTTGATTTAACCTATGCCACAGCTCCAGTCGGTGCACCGGAACTTGGAATGATAAGTGCCGGCGTAGTAGCATTGGCACGCAAGTATCTTTTGCCCAGTTATGTGGCGGGTACATAGGCTGACAGCAAAATTTCCGATGCCCAGGCAGGACATGAGAAGACGATTACTTCTCTGTTGCCGGCATTGGCGGGTGCAAATATCATTTACGGGATGGGTATGTTGGAGTTAGGTGTGACTTTCAGCTTTGCCCAGCTTGTTATCGACAATGAGATTGCCCGAATGTGTAAAAGAGTGGCTATGGGAGTGCCAATTAATGATGAGACCCTGGCGGTTGAACTCATAAAGGAAGTGGGGGCTGGAAAAGATTTTCTGGCTAAGAAACATACCCGGCAGTTTATGGGATCGGAACAGTCCAAGGTCAAACTGATCGACCGGCGGATGAGAGGTACCTGGCAAAAACGTGGCGGCAAAGATATGGCCGAGGCGGCTGTAGATGAAGCCCGTCACATTTTGGAAACACATAAGCCGGAACCACTGCCGAAAGAAGTTTTGTCAAAATTGCGCTCCATTGTAGAAGATCAGGAGGCTTTGGAAGCTGAAGAGGCTGCAAAAGCCGAGAAAGAGTAATAGCCGGATAACAAGGACTAAAAAAATTACCGGCAAAGTTTGTTGAAGATCTATCTGGTTCCATAGTATTAATGGAGACGGAATTTAGTAAAGAACACGGGTAGAGTCCCGACCAAGGAGGTTGGTAAAACCATCCGGTACTTTTTACTAAATTCACACACTCGGCTTTATAGGGGCCGGATATATTTTCAAACAACTTGAATTTACATGGCTAATGTTAATTGAGTCTTTCAATATTGGGAGTGCTTGAAGGGAATCTGTTTTAGTTTCCCTTCAGGTTCCCATAACTCTACTGAGTACTGTATAAGAAGGGGGTCCAATGAAGATTACACGAAGAGATTTTTTAAAAAAAACAGCAACGGGTGTGGCGCTTGCCGGTGTCTCAGCAGGATTACCCGTTAATGTATTTGCAAATGAAAAGACCATAAAGATTGGTATGAATATCCCAATGACGGGTGATTATGCGCCATGGGGTCTACCAGGCCTTTATGGGTGTGAAATTATTGCCAATGACATTAATGCTGCCGGTGGTGTCAGGATCGGCAATACTGATTACAAAATTGAAATGATATCATTTGACCATGCCTATGATACTGAAAAGACGATTCAGGGATATAAAAAACTGGTTCTTGAAGATGGTGTTAAGATGGTCATGATGTTAGGGGGGTCGACTGTTTCGTCTATACTGCCTTGGGCACAGCGCAAGAAGATGCTGACAACAACCTTGTTACCCAGTGATATCACCCCCAAATCAGAATACCTGATCGCGACTTGCGAAAGCCACCCGCTCTACAATGTAACCGGAGTCGAATGGCTGGCTGAAAATTTTCCTGATGCGAAAACCGCAGTCATTGTAACCAATAACGATGTAGAATGGGGCCTGCAATCCGCCTCTACTTATAAAGCAGCCTTTGAAGTGGCGGGTATTAAGGTGGTTGATGTCAATCTGCACGGGTTTGATGTCACTGATTTTGCACCCATCGTAAGCTCGGTGCTGGCCAAAAAACCGGACATCTTCTGCATGGCCACCAGCTTTTACACTACGCCGTTGATGGAACAACTTTATCATCAGGGTTTTAAGGGCAAGATCATCTCCTGCACTTTGGATTACTATAATGAAGTTATCGCCAAGACCAGCAAGGAGTTCGTTAATGGCACTATTTTCCAGTTCCCGGACTTTAATGATCCCGCACTTTTGCAGGAAGGGATTCATTTTCCAGATCCCAATGGTTTCGATGCCAAGTTCAGAAAAGATCATCCCAATGACTGGTCTGCCGTTGCTTGGGAATATCCTGCTATTCTGCTGAATTGGATTGAAGGTGCCAAGGCAGCCGGCAGTATTGAACCCACTGAGGTTTTGAAAACCTTGAAATCCAATAAAAAACCCAATTTTGTATTTGGCGGCGGTCGCTGGTGGGGCAGCAAACTATGGGGCCTGGACAACGCCATTGTGGGTCGCTGGCCTGTGGTTGTCATTGAAGACGGCAAGGCCCGCATTAAGGAATTCAGAAGTCTTACCGGTTGGCTTGACAAAAACAGTGATGTCCTTATTAAGCACATGAAAGCGCTCGGCCTTCATACCGTCTGAGCAGTCAGTCCCGGAAAATAATTGGAGAAGGGGTAAACCGCTCCTTCTCTTCTTAGACTTGATGCAGAACGTCTATAATAAGTGAGGTGTTACATGGAGCTGATTCTTCAATCTATAATAAATGGCCTGATTCAAGGCGGTTTTTTTGCCTTGTTTGCCGTGGGCCTGGTGCTTATCTTCGGCGTCATGGGGGTTGTGAACTTTGCCCATGGAGAACTGGTCATGGTTGGTGCCTACACTGTTTGGTTATTACACGCACAAAATGGTATTCCCTTTATTCCTGTCATTTTGATCGCAATCATCCTTGTGACCGTGATTGGCTTATTAATGGAGCGTTTCCTGTTTAGACCCACCTGCAATGATCCATTGGCAGGTCTGATATGTTCGATAGGGATATTGTTCATCCTGCAGGTTCTTGCAACCGTGGTGGGCGGTGACGGCCCCTCAAAGCAAGTTCCGCCGCCATACCAAGGTACGCTGATTTTATTTGATTTTCTGCGTGTTCCCTATCAAAGAGTGTTCAGTTTTTTCGTATCTGCTGCCGGGTTGGGGACGCTCTGGTATTTCCTTACCCGGACCAAACTTGGCTGGGCGCTCAGAGCTGTTGCCCTGGATCGTGAGGCATCGGCCTTACAAGGGATAAATATTAACCGCATCTCCATGATTGCTATTGGTGTCGGCGGTGCTCTGGCCGGTCTTGCCGGTGCATTAATGGCACCCTTAACCAATATCAATCCTCATATGGGTCATAACGTCATCATAACGGCCTTCATTGTGACCATTGTAGGGGGCGTAGGCAGCCTGTCAGGCGCCGTTATAGCAGCAGTGATATATGCGCTGTTCCATACATTTATTACTGTCTATTTCGGTGGTGTCATCGCAACAATTTGTGGGTTGCTGTTGATGGTGGTTGTTCTGATTATCAAGCCCACTGGAATCATGGGCGTAAGGGTGAGTGAATAACAAGATGAAAATCATTATAAGACTACTAAAAATCATTGCTGTCATTATTTTCCTTGCAGGGCTCATTGTTTTGCCACATTATCTGAAATTTCATTATCAGGATTTGTTGATTTTTCTGACAGTGAACGTGCTGGTTGTCGCCAGTTACAGAATTGTGACCTTAACCGGTGAATGGTCGTTAATACATGCGGTAATGATGGGTGTGGGTGCCTATACGGCAGCCCTGTTGTTTAAAAATTTTAATCTGGCTATTTGGTTTACCTTGCCATTGGCCGGTGGCATGGCGGGATTGATTGCTGCATTATTGTCTTTTCCTTTGTTCAGAATGACACAATTTTATTTTTTGATAGGATCCTTTGCCGCAGGTGAGGCCATCCGCCTGACCTGGATGCAATTCATTGTCCCCTTTGGCGGTTCAGGGGGCCTAAGCGGTATCGAGCCACCCATGATCGGCAGTATCGACTTTATGGACCCGATTCCCTATTACTACCTGGCTCTGGGTGTCGTTTCAGCCTGTCTTTTTATCCTTTATCGTATTGAGAAATCCAGAATTGGTTTGACGCTGCATGCAGTACACTGGAAGGCTCCCCTGGCTCAGTCTGTAGGTGTTGATACCTGGCGCTACCGGGCACTGGCTTTTATTATCGGTTCATTTTTTGTTGGTATTGCCGGTGCCCTTAAAATCCATTATCTGGGTACCATCACTCCCAATCAATTTGGTATCGGGTTTATGGTGTTTATCCTGATATGGGTTATTGTCGGCGGCTATAACACAATATTTGGACCGGTTATCGGTGTTGTCGTTTTAACCATCTTCGATGAATCTGTCCGGGGGTTTGGTGAGCTTAGACCGGCAATTTATGGCGGTGTGTTAATCATTTCCATTCTCTTTTTACCTTTGGGTCTGGAAAGTATTTACACCAAATTTTTGACATTGTGCGGAATTGGTGGCAATTCCAGCGACGGGCCGCCGCCTTAACAAATTCATGAGGGTTGGTATAGTGCCTGAAAAATGTAAATTATCACAATTACCATGGCAAATCATTTAAGTTTAAAGCGAGACTTCCGTGTCAATATTAGAAGTTAGAAAACTAACAAAACAGTTTGGCGGGCTGACAGCACTGGCCGACATCAGCTTTCAGGTTAAAGAAGGTGAGATTCACGGTCTGATAGGTCCCAATGGTGCCGGCAAGAGTACATTGTTCAAAAACATTGCCGGTTTCTACACACCCACAAAAGGTGAGATCATTTATCAGGGAAAAAAAATTGCCGGCAAACCACCCCACGTGATTGCTAAAATGGGTATTGTCCGTACCTTTCAGGAAACAACTCTGTTTCAGGAAATGACCGTCTTTGAAAATGTGCTGGTGGGCTGCTTTGCCAAATCGCGCATTAATTTATTTTCTTCCATTCTCGGTCTTGACAAACAGCTTCAGAAGATTGCCAGGGAAAAAGTGCTGGAAGTGCTTGAATTTATAGGCTTAAGTAATCGAAAGAATCAACTTGCCTCTGAACTTCCTTTGGGGTCTCAGCGTGCATTGGCAATTTCCATTGCATTGGCTTCGGAACCCAAGCTGATGCTGATGGACGAGCCTTTTGCGGGTATGAACATGGAAGAAACCAAGCATATGATGGATCTGACCCGAAAAGTACAGGAATCGGGTATCACGATTGTGCTTGTGGAACATGATATGAAAGCGGTTATGGGATTGTGCCATTTTTTGACTGTGTTGAATTTTGGACACTTACTGGCAGAAGGGACACCAGAAGAAATACGGCATAACGAACAGGTGATTGAAGCCTATCTGGGTGGAGCAAAATAAATTATGTTGTTAGAAATTAAAGATATGCAGGTTCATTATGGTAATGTGGCAGCACTTAAAGGGATTTCCATAGAAGTTGGGGAAGGCGATTTTGTGACTCTGATTGGTTCGAATGGCGCAGGTAAGAGCACGACATTACGCGCCATATCAGGTCTGGATCACCCGAGTGCCGGGATCATTGTCTTTGATGGCAAACGGATCGAAAAGATGTCTCCCGACAAGATCTTGAAACTGGGCATTGCCCATGCGCCGGAAGGACGGCGGATATTCAAAGATTTATCAGTGATGGAAAACCTGCTGCTCGGCGCATTCGTCCGGGATGATCAAGAGGAGATCAAGAAAGATCTGGAAGCCATATTTATACACTTTCCCAGGTTGCGGGAACGTAAGGATCAATCCGCCCGAACCATGAGTGGTGGCGAGCAGCAAATGATCGCCATCGGCCGTGCCCTGATGTCCCGACCGAAACTGCTTTTGCTGGATGAACCTTCACTGGGACTGGCACCGGTCATCGTGCAGGAAATATCACGCATCCTCGTTGATATTAACAAGCAGGGGGTTTCCATTGTTCTGGTGGAACAAAATGCCGAACTTGCTTTGGAACTGGCACAGCACGGGTATGTACTGGAAACCGGCACCATCGCATTGGACGGTAAAGCTAAAAGTCTTATGGATAACGATCATGTGCGTAAGGCATACCTCGGGATATAACCCCATAGAATAAAGTCCTGTAACTATCTGCATTAATAGAATAATTTATGATATTGAACGGATCAACTTTTATCTATTTGTTGACAAGCTATTATTGTGTTTTTAAGGGCTCCAATTTGTATTTTGATGTCTTTAAAAAGTACAAAAAATGGTTCAACCGCTAAAGCCATTTAAAAAATTATCTGGGTACAAACTATTCGTTCTTCCTAATATTTCTTGTCAGCGTGAAGTAAAATAAAAATTTCATGGACGGTATTGAAACTGTGACTGGAATCTCAATTTATCTATGCAAAAGTGTATCAGTTTTGCATAGCGATGGAAGATTTAGACTTATTGTGCTTGAAATAACCTTGGAAATATAGGATAAAAAAATTAAAAATACAGCATTCTCCCATGATGGTGACTTTAATGAAAGATGAAGATAAATCCAAAGAGCAACTTAAAAATGAGTTGACTGAATTACATCGGCGTATTTCCGAGTTGGAAACGTGTGAAATTAAGTATGCTCGAACCCAGGAATCGCTGCGTGAGAGCGAACGTATGCTGTCCACATTGATCGGTAACCTGCCGGGCATGGCCTATCGCTGTCTGAATGATGATAACTGGACCATGGAATTCATCAGCGAAGGCAGCCATGATCTGACCGGGTATGCACCTGTGGACCTAATTGGAAATCGAACTCTTTCTTACAATGAACTAATTCACTCCGATGATCGTTACTCCGCCTGGGAGCAGGTACAGCAAGCTCTGGCAAAACGTCAGTCCTTTCGGATGGTGTACCGCATTCAAACAGCTACAAGCCAGGAAAAATGGGTTTGGGAGCAGGGTCAAGGAGTGTTTAAAGAGAACGGTGATCTGCTGGCAATAGAGGGCTTCATAACAGATATTACGGAACGAATTCTTGCGGAGGAAGCTCTACGAGAATCGGAGAAACGACTCAGGTCTTTGTTGGACGTGGTTCCCATCCCAATCGTGGTATTTAGCCTGGACGGCCTGGTTTCCTATCTGAATCCGGCTTACACAAAATTGTTTGGATGGACCATTGAGGAACTAAAAGGAAAGCAACCACCCTATGGATCGCCTGAAATTGAGATAGAAGTCAAAGAAAGCTTCAGAAGAGTCCTCGAAGAAGGAGGGCTTGTTCCCTATGAAACCAAGCGGATGACAAAAAACAATCGAGTTCTGGACGTTGTTACAAGGGGTGTAGTGTATACCGAATCTAAAGGCGAAGCGGCCGGGGTGCTCATTATCCTCAGGGATATAACCCTGGAAAAGATTATGGCTCGAAACAAGGGAGTGATACGTCGAATCAGCATGGCACTTCCGGAACATCCTGATCTGGAGGGGCTTTTAGATTATATCAGCAGCGAGGTCAAGCGGCTCCTGAACTCCGAAGGCGCCCTTGTTATATTGCTGGATGAAAATAGCCGGGAACTTTATTTTCCAGGTGCGGCTTATGACGATACGATTACCCAAAAAAGGGTCAAGGGAATTCGTTTTCCTATGGATCAAATTATTGCGGGAAAGGTCATCAAAACCGGTGAACCGATTATTGTTTCCGATACCTCCAAGGACCCCGATCTTTATCCCGAGAGAGATAGAAAATTTGGATACCAGACCAGAAATCTTCTTGAGGTACCTTTAAAAAGCAGCGATCGTACGATTGGGGTGTTATGCGCTATCAATAAGAAGGACGGGGATTTTGATCAAACCGACATTGAACAGCTGAGTATGATATCGGGAACCGTCACCCTTTCCATTGAGAACGCCAGGTTTTCCGAGGAACTAAGGGAAGCCCACGGAGAAGTGATGAGTTTGAATCGAGCCAAGGACAAGGTCATTAGTCACTTATCGCATGAATTGAAAACCCCTGTCTCAGTTCTCTCCCTTTCCTTAAGTTCGTTGGAAAAAAAAATGGCAACCCTTCCCCCAAAGTATTGGACGACCATAATGGAACGGGCCCGACGGAATCTGGATCGTATAATGGAGATTCAATATGTTGTGGAAGATATTATGCACAATACGCAATACACTACATCTCATCAGACGTTTTCAACTATATTTGATCAGTGTATTGATGAACTGGAAGCCATACTCACCGACGAAGGCAGCGAAGAAACTGTAATACAGCGTGTAAGGGCCAGGATTGACGCAATATATAATTCCAAGGATTGTGTTTCTATAACCATCCTTCCGGATGAATTTGTCAAGCAAAGGCTTGAGCATTTGAGTCCGTCTTTTTCCCACCGTCAAGTGAACATCATCAGTCGGTTTGAAGCGGTGCCGGCCATATGTATTCCTGCAGTTGTTCTCCAAAAAATTGTTGATGGTCTAATCAGAAATGCCGTAGAAAACACCCCTGACGAAGGAGAGGTTATGGTGAGTGTCCAAAAAAAAGGGAAAGGTGCTGCCCTTGTGGTTCATGATTGCGGTATCGGCATTACGGAAGAATACAAAAGACGGATATTTGAGGGCTTTTTTACAACCCAGGAAACAATGGCCTATTCAACCAAAAAACCCTTTGACTTCAATGCCGGAGGCAAGGGAGCGGACCTGCTGCGGATGAATATCTTTGCGGAACGTTATAATTTCAAAATCGATATGGATTCTTCCAGGTGTAAATATTTACTGCACAAAAATGTCATTTGTCCCGGCAACATCAGCAAATGCACCTATTGCAAAGCAAAAGAGGATTGTTGTCATTCCGGTGAAACCACCTTTTGGTTCTATTTCCCTTCAGTCGCATAAGAAGATCAGGATTGAGCGTCTTTACTCTCTGTTAAATTTTTTTCTAACTCCTTGAAGAATTGGTCTTTTTCTTCCCAATCGGGGCCGAAACGTTTTTTGAAATATTCGCCTAGTTTATCAAAGACCTTGTGCCAGACCGGCTTGCCGCCACCTAAAACCACATCCTCAAGAAATGACCTGAGTTCCACGATTTTATCCTTGGGAAGGAAAGAAACAGCACCAAGTTTAATGGATTGTTTCACCGATTCCGGTGAAACAGCATAGGCAGTAAGCATAACGGCTGGAAATCCTCTGGATACGGCTTCTTTTAAAAGTTCAAACCCCCTTACACCCATGATATCGAGAATGACAATATCGAAGTTGTAGCCGGCAAGATACTGAATGGCGGTGTTGTAATCCTGTGCTTTGCTGATTATACACATATCCAGTTCTTCTTCAAGCGCTTCGAGTACATCAGGTTCGTCATCA
>Ga0233448_1000384_pt1 | contig 49177 bp, 45 predicted proteins | sample SI_124_October20_2_FD_183015 | JGI IMG/M metagenome (GOLD analysis project Ga0233448, IMG submission 183015) | Seawater microbial communities from Saanich Inlet, British Columbia, Canada - SI_124_October2016_150_MG | ecosystem: Environmental > Aquatic > Marine > Inlet | place: Canada: British... | reverse complement strand
ATGTAAATTTAACTTATATAAATGATGATGTGATTGAGGAACTTCAGAAATATATAGAATATACAAAAGAGCAAGAGGAAACCCTAATAACAACTGAATATCAAAAAGAAGAATTCAAGACTGCATTATTTAATGAAAAAGAGGATAAAGATAACATTACATTATATTATAGTGAAGTGAAGTGACAAGGTAATGACAAGTATTATACACAATAGATTATTTCAAGTTAGTAATAACTTATTAGTCCACCCAACAGTTGATGAATTAATATTAGAATTAACCCCATATATGCTATATAATAAGAATAAGGTATATGAAAAAAATGAAAAGATAGATATAACGGAAGTCCGTCTAACCACAACTGACTCTGTAAATGAAACAGTGATGGCAGAAAATCGTAATGATATGGTCTCGCCTATGCAACGAGATTCATTATTTTGGTGTATTTATATAGCGATACATGATTATAAAGAATATACTGTGATCCGTAATAATCATAATACTCGTGAAATAGAATGGAAACAGGAATTATCTAAGAGAATTACAACAAGTCCGACAAAAATAAAAAATTCAAATCATAAAACAACCAAGGCAAATGTATCCGAAATATTATCAGATTTGATGACAAACCCATATAAAACTGATGTCTTATGTCTTATAGCAATAACAGTATATTATAATATTAATTTTATTATAATGAATGAAAAAAACACGTTACGATTTGAATTTATGACAAACACCGCTGATGATGCAAATACATATATACTTACCAAGAATGATAGGAATTATTATAGTATACGGATAGAACCGTTATTGGAATATCAATTGGCAGATATTCGTAATACCAGTTATTTGATTGAAAACAATGAGAAACAAATAAAATCAATAGGTTCATATAAAGTAGATAAGTTGGAGCAATATGTAAAACAATTTGGTATGTATAATGATACCGAAAAATATAAAAAAATGGATTTATATAACTTACTAAGAGAGTATGTAACAAATTTTAAAATTTAATATCTACATAAATACTGTTAGAAAATTGAAATAGAAATAATATATGTTATATTTATATACAATATATTATAATGTCTGGAACAACTATGCAAAAATTGGATTTACGTCAAGATAAGCCAATACCTCATGTACATAAGACATCACACGAACAAAAGGAAGAGTTTGAGCGAATTGTTCAATACTATTTAGAAAGTAATCCTATGGTGAGTAGAAATAATAAAATAAGTGAACTTGAGGTAAGGTTTAATACGAATTCCAAAATATCAACCCCAATTACCAAAATAGACTATGATAATGTAGTAAAGCAATTATACGCGAATGGATTTGTTCCAGAGATAAATGATGGAATTCATATGTTACGCATACAAAACCAGTATGTAGATCCAAATGGAATCCAAAAAACGTCCAATATGAGAGCAGAAATAATAGGGTTGGATTTAATTCAAGAATATTGTCGTACAAATAGTATTCAGAAGTTGATTGATATGCCATCTACTACGTTTAATAAACTGAAGTTCACGCAAAAACAGACAGCATTAACTGGGTCTGGCGAATTTGCCAATAAGGTACATGTCCCCGATTTTAATTTTAAGGTGTCTTACCAAACAGAACAGGATTTTATGGTGAATGCTCCATATTGCCGTAAAATAATCGACAAATGGAACGATTCATTAAAAATATTTCGTTCTATGAATCGTGTACGGTTCCGTCATCCCGATTTACCAATATTTGCTGATATGACGGTTATAAAAACCTCCGATTTTAGATTAGATAAAGATAAAAATAAGGTTTTAATACCCAGATATACAGTTCAAGATTCGAATATTTTTAATAATGTAGAACAGTATGAAATAGAATTGGAAATAGATAATTATCGTGTAGGTGCAGGAACTGAATATAATAGTCTCCAAAAATTAATGACCGCATTGAGAAAATGTATTCGTGTTGTATTATGTGGAATTCAAAATACGAAGTTCCCTATATCATATAAAATGCGTGATAATATTTACCAATCTTATATGCGTTTATTATTACCAGAGGATGATGTAAACAAAACCAATACAGAAATTAAACGAAAGGTATATCCCTCGAATTTTATTGGTCCAGGTGCAATAACCTTACAAATGGAACATGTAACCGATAATGCCGATAATACAAATAAGTTGTCTCCCAATATTCGTAAACGTTATACGGTGACGGATAAGGCAGATGGTGATAGAAATTTATTGTATATACATGAAGATGGTCGTATTTATTTAATTGATACAAATATGAATGTAATATTTACAGGAACAAAGACGAATGAGAAGACCACATTCAATAGTATATTAGATGGTGAGTTAATCAAATATGATAAGCATGGAAAGTTTATTAATTTGTATGCCGCGTTTGATGTATACTATATCCATGACAAATTAGTAAGAGATTTGCCATTTTTATCACCAATAGAACACGGAGTAGAATTAGATCACCGTTTATCATTATTGTATAGATTTATTAACGTTTTAAATCCAGTTTCCATATTAGAAACTGGTAGTGGAGAAGTTCACTCCAAAAAAATCCCATGCGGTTTTCATATTCAATGTAAATCCTTTTACTATGACTCGGGTGACAAAACCATTTTTGACGGTTGTTCTACCATATTATCAAATAAAAATGATGGTATATTTGAATATAATACAGATGGATTAATCTTTACACCAGCAGATTTGGCGGTTGGAGCAAATGTTGTTGGTGAAAAATCCAAAGTAAGAAAAACATGGGAGTCTTCGCTTAAATGGAAACCCGCTGAATATAATACGATTGACTTTCTGGTGAACGTAAAAAAGAACAAAGTAGGAAAAGATGAGGTACATCATATATTCCAAGATGGTAAACAAATGGAAAGCGTACAAACAGTATCCCAATATAAAACATTGGTCTTATTATGTGGATTTACAGAAAAAAAACATAGTATTATGAATGCATATCAAAGTATATTGGACGATATGATTTCAACTGTAGGTGATACAATAAGCGAAGAAGAATATAAACCGGTTCCATTTCATCCAACTGAACCGCGCGACCCTTATGCCCATTTAACAAATATCATGTTAGTTGAAAAGAATGGTAAATATTTAATGCAAACAGAAGAAGGAGATATTTTTACAGAGAATATGATTGTTGAATTTAAATATGTTATAACGAATAAATCTACATGGAAATGGATTCCAATCCGGGTTCGATATGACAAAACAGCTGAATTATTAGGTGGTATTACAAAAAATTATGGAAACCCATACCATGTTGCTAATAGTAATTGGCATTCTATTCATAATCCAATTACAGAAGAAATGATAACTACCAGTGAAAACATTCCAGAGAGAGCTGATGATAATGATGATGTATATTATAGTCAAACGTCTGAAGAAACCAGTACACAAGCATTACGAGATTTTCATAATAAGTATGTAAAATCAAAATTAATATCAGCAGTTTCTAATCGTGACGATACATTGATTGATTATGCAGTTGGTAGAGCAGGTGATCTGGCGAAATGGAGGTATGCAAAATTAAAATTTATATTTGGTATTGATTATTCTTATGATAATATTCACAATGATAAAATGGGTGCTTGTGCCCGATATATAAAAGATAAAAAAAAACATAAACAGATTCCAGACGCTTTATTTATAAAGAGTGATAGTGGAAAAAATATAAGAAATAAAGAAGATGAGAATACATCAGATAAAGATAAACAAATCATAAGTGCTGTGTTTGGAACCGGTCCAAAAGACGCAGTTATGTTAGGTAAAGGTGTGTATAAAAATTATGGTATAGCAGAATCGGGATTTAATATTAGTTCATGTCAATTTGCAATGCATTATTTCTTTGAGGACGATAAAACACTTCATAATTTCCTGCGTAATTTATCTGAATGTACAAAAGTGAACGGGTATTACATAGGAACATGTTATGATGGGAAAACCGTATTTAATCTACTTCATAATAAACAAAAAAATGAAAGTATTAGTATTTTCAAAGGTGGACATAAGATATATGAAATAACGAAACAATATGATAAAACTGGATTCCCGGACGATGAATTGAGTTTAGGATACGGAATTGATATTTACCAAGAAAGTATCAACAAATTATTCCGTGAATATTTGGTTAATTTTAACTATTTTATACAATTAATGGAGGATTATGGATTCACCTTAATTACAAAAGACGAGGCAAATCATATGAGTTTACCTAACAATACTGGATTATTTAGTGAAATGTTTACACAAATGAATACCGAAACCACAATGCAACCAAATACAAAGTCCAATTATAGATATGCAGCAAACATGACGACAGAAGAAAAACAAATATCCTTTATGAACCGGTATTTTGTATTTAAAAAACTACGTAGTGTAGATGCATCAAAACTTGGTGAAATAATTGGAAAACAAAATGATATAATTGACAAAGTTGGCGTTGAAAATATACAAGAACCTCCACAACAAAAAGAACAAGTCAAGCCGACTATTAAAAAAACCAAGAAAAAAATTGTACTAAAACAATTTAGTGTCGAACAAGATGAACCAAAGCAAACACCTGTTGTCAAGCAACCTAAATTAAGAATTGTTGGTAAAATAGAATAACTTTTTCGATTTCATTTGTAATTATTTGCATTATCAAAACAATATAAATATTTATATAGTATTTATATTATCACATGTCTTATTATTTAATACCAAAAACGACTTTTTTAATTCATAAACATATTGACTATATTGAAACAGATAAACGACCTGAACCTGTAGTTTCAAATGCATTATCTGGATATTTATATGATATAAAGAAAAAGATTGAAGAACGAGAAATACAATGGGATTCTTATAAGAAATATACAAATCCTTATGAATATATCCATACTGTCATCCCGTATAAGAAAAAATGTATAGCTAAATACAAACCATTATCTCGTTCTTATTTTAAAATGATAGAAATTATTCATACTTTTCAATTATCACAAAGTTCTAAATCAATTACAACATTTCATTTGGCTGAAGGACCTGGTGGTTTTATTGAAGCCATTAGTATGGTTCGTAAAAATAAAAATGACCGGTATATTGGTATGACATTACAGGATAATGTTAGTGACCCGAATATACCTGGATGGAAAAAAGCCGAATTATTTTTAAAGCAAAACCCAAATGTATATATAGAACCAGGAGTTGATAATACCGGTAATATTTTATCGTTACCTAACCTACTCGGGTGTAAGGAATCATATGGATCATCTATTGAATTAATTACAGCCGATGGTGGATTTGATTTTTCCACAGATTTTAATAACCAAGAGGTATCAATCGCCAATTTATTATTTGCCCAAACTTGTTTTGCATTAACTATGCAAAAACAAGGCGGAACTTTTATATTGAAAATTTTTGATTGTTTTATGCAGCATACCAACGATATATTATGTATATTAAGTTCATTTTACAATAAGGTTTTTATTACAAAACCACATACAAGCCGATATGCTAACTCTGAAAAATATATTATATGTAAAGAATTTCTTTTGCCCTCATGTGACCGTTTTTTTCCTTTTATTAAAAATGCTTTCTCCAAAATGGTATTAGATACAAAAACATCTACTACTCAATATGTTCACCGTTTTTTAAATTTCTCAATCCCATTATGTTTTATTTCTAAGATTGAAGAATATAATGCTATTCTTGGACAACAACAACTTGAAAATATCCATTCTACGTTATTATTGATAGATAACATACACAATCAAGATAAAATTGATTCTTTAATAAATACAAACATACAAAAATGTATACTATTATGTACAAAATTGGGAATACCATATAATAATTTTGTATTGAATACAAACATTTTTTTGACATAAGTTTTTTTTCTTACATTTATTGATATTTTACTATATGAAAACATCAATATTATATATTTTGTCAGGTGCTTTATATTGCGTTTGCAAGTGTTGTCACAGAACATTGTTTCATTTCAGTTGAGTATTTTGGAAAGGTTGGCGTTTTCTTCATAGGATAACCTAATTTATCTTTTACCGTATACCCAGGAGAAGGAACACCATATGCAAGTGCATTTGCTACTGACCCACCAAACGCATTACGGTATGCAGCAGTTGAATTTGTTATCGAATTATATTTTTTTCGTGTTATTAAATCACTTGCTGTTACTCCACCCTGTTGTGCGAATTGGGGATTGTTTGGTTTATAGTGTAATTTTACATATAATGGTTTAATACCTGGCGTAGAAGTTGATTCATCGAATTTATATAGTTCAACACTTGTTGTATTTGCAGCGGGATAACTGCCAGAAGCAAATCCTATTGCATTTTTAAATACATTTTCTTCTATTATAAACTGAGGATAAAGCCCAGCAGTAGCAGGCATTGTCCAAGTTGTCTCATTATTTTCATTTGTTGGAACAGTAAAATTTGCCGTTGGGAATGCTACCGCATCAACCCGATAAGATTGTAATTCAACTTTATCATTATTATTGTTATATGCAAATTGCATTGCATAAGTTATATTTGAACTATAATATTCATCAGTATTTCCTGTTTGGTTTTTGATTAAGTAATGCAGATTCTCAAACATTTTTTGTTTAAATATACGGTTTATATCTTCTAATGCATAATACCCAGCGGGGATTGCAACAACCTTTTGAGAATCATCAATCCATCTATATTTAAAAGATGTTGCTGATACTATATGGTATTTTTGACAATGATTTACACCTTGGGCGACATATACATTTGCAGATGCCAAACTTGTACCAGGTTTAGCTGTAGAATCACCTTGTCTTATATAATTATATTGGTTTTGTGCAAACGTACGATTACGACTTGTTAAATATTGGTTGGAAGACGTATAATAGGTATCATTGTTTTTTCCTTCATTAAATCTCCGTTTTATCATTCCACTGCTACGAACACGATTTCGGGCATTTTCCGCAGGAGACAATATCACACTACAATTTTCATATGTTTCACATGTATTATTTGGTAAATTAATATCTATTATATTCTCTAAACCACCTTTGGTTGTGGCAGTGGAATTATTAATGGTTCCACACGGACGATTTACTATGTCAATTTTTATTGATGAATTAGAACTACATACTGCATTATCATTACTTGCTATTTCTCTTCTGTAATGTTTTAATGGTTTTGTTTTTAAAAAAATATTTTCCCCCATTGGCAATTGTCCATTTTTTTGTATTGAAGAATGGATTTGGTTAAATGTACTCCCTTTCCAAGAAATAAGAGGTATAGGATTTAAACTTAATAGAGCAGACATAAATATAATATATACCGATAGAATTATTATTTTATTAAACCCTAATAAATAATTGTTAATATATTATAATAATTAAATGAACATTAATTTACATACTTCACAATTTATGACACATTCTGTTTCGTGGTTAGATACGAAAGTTAATACTATTATGGCTGGTAATTTTACCAAATTATGTTATATTATTCCATGTATGACTATGAATGGAGTTTATTTGGAATTTCCAGTTGAATTAACAAAATTAGAAATTATTGACGATAAAACACAAATAAAATTTAGTTCGTATATCAAATGTAATAATGCCATGATAAAAGATTTTTCTAAAATAGAGGTTAGACTGTTAGAAAATTATATTTTAACCAGACAAAAACCACTCAAAAAGGTTCTTTTATTATCTAAACAACTTTTCTCTGGGTTCATGAAAGTTTATAAAGAAAATCATTATTCGGCATACAAACAACCTAACACTTTTTGCGTGAAAATTTCAGGCGTTTGGGAAACTGATGATGAATGTGGACTGACTTATAAATTATTTGGTGGAACCAGTCTACATTAGCTCTAACACCATATTTACTTTACATCATCATGCTTATTTTACCACGTTTTCTTCCAAATATACTGTTCCCATCTCTTATATCATGCAGTTCATTTAAACTTTTATCTATCACAGTTAAGGATTTAAACATTGTTATATTTATATATTTGTTTTTTTCATCAAATTCATATTTTATATCTGTAATCGTATTTATTCCATCACTTGTTTTCATTCTAAATTTGTTATGTTCATTACGATTCACTACACGAAGTAGTCCATCTGTAAGTTGCAAAATATTCTTATCCAGTATCGGATAAAATACAGAGCGATCTATATGGAATCCACAGCTAATCACGCGGTCTTGAAACATATTGTCTTCATAACCCCATGCCCATAAATTTGGAAAACCATTCGTTTTTTCATAATCATCTCCTTTTATGGATACAATACCACCTAAAGTATGTTTATATCCATAAAAATGCTTTACATTACCTTGTGTCGTGTCATAATCTAAAAAATGTTTGGTATATGGCATGGTATCTACATCATTAAACACAAATGTTATTTTTTTATAATCATTTGGATATTTTTCTCGCATTGCTATAAATCCTATGTTTTTCATTCCTCCGCGATTAAAATCTCGTTTATCACATTGGTGTGCAAAATGTATTTCATAATCATCTTTATTCATATCTTCCAGTACGTAATTCATTTGACGAATAAAAAAATGTTTTTGTTGTTCCCGATCACGATACGGAATAATAAATATTATTTTTGGAACTACATTTTTCGTTATGGTAATTGGTTGGATTTCGAGTTTAATGTTTTCATCTTCCATTATAGTATATAATAACCTTGTAAATTTTATTATATACTTTTCGGTATTATTCTGCTAAAATTATTTTTGATATTTTTTTTGTATTATTTCTGGAATTAAGTTGTCTTTATATGTTTCTAATTTCTTAAAACATTTATTTATAGTTACTTCACTTACACCTGAAATTGTTCTTATGTCTTTTTTTGTGATTGGACTATCACAAGTATAGGCTACAAAATATATGATTCCTGCTGCGATTGCATGTGGGATATTATCTGTTATAATTTGCAGCTTCTCTATCTTATGTGTTACGAACTTTGCTAACATTGTTTGTTCTGGATTGAAATTTAATTTACTACAATATCTGTCAATAAACGAACTTGGTAATGTAATTTTTAACATTGTTTGTTTCGACGGATCTAAATCTCGTTCGATATTATGCAGAATATTTACTGCCATTGAACAACCTGTTGTTGCACTTGTCTTATCTAATTTAAATATTTGTGCAATTTCATGCGAAGTACGAGGACACCCGTTCAAACGACATGATATGTATATCGATGCTGCTTTAATACCATCTCGGTTTAATCCACGAAACATTTTTTGTTCTGATATATCTTTATGTATTGCCATTGCATTATCTATGAAAATTTTGGGAATTCCTGCATTTTGAGCCATTACTGTTATGAATTGAAATTCATCATACAACGATTTTTCTTTATGTGGCATTGACTGCCATTCTGTCCATTTGCGAATTTTTTTCATTTCATATGATGATGTATGTGATGACAATACTTTGCAACCAAATGATGATTGCACCAATAATGGATTGATTGGATTTCCACATCGGGTTGGATCATTGGTATTCTTATCATCTGCACCATAAAATCTCCACTCTGGTGAATAGTCTAAAATATCCTTATAAATAATACCGCATCTATCGTTTGTACATGTTGGAAAACCATCGTCCATTATCATTAATGGTGATGCACAACTTATACATAAATCATTGTCTTTAGGCGTCGTATATACACATTCTACATCATTCTCTTGTGAATTATTTTCACCTTTGTCTAAATCATATATATCCCATAATTTTGATTTTTCACGATACGATATACCAATTTTCTTCTTTTTTGTTTTTGCATTTGTATACCGTTTTTCAATTATTTTTGGCGATGTCTGAACTATTATTGGCGGAGATTGAAGTATACGTAATTTACGGATTTTTTGCGATGTCTGAACTATTATTGGCGGGGATTGAAGTATACGTAATTTACGGATTTTTGTAAAACTCATTATGTATATTTAAACAAATTATTTTATATATATTTAATCAATTTTTTTGTATTCATAATACAAACGAATAAATATGGCTAATTTTATCGCAGAATATATGGCTGGTGCTATTGGAGATGCGATGGAAACCGTTGATGTAAACAAGGAATGGAAAGAAAAACTCCAAGATAAAATGCCTGAGGTTGCAGCAGCTTGTGTTGATGCTATTTGTGTTTTTTTAAGTAATAATAACTTGCAATCTTGTGAAGATAAAACCGATACAGTATTTAAGCCACCTACATATATGGCTGAAGAGGTTAAAAAAATATTGGAAACATATATTAGCAGTGATGCGGCTGAAATATCGCGTGATTTATTATATTATGTTCCTAAACCTACAGAACCCAAGGTGATACAGGGTGGTGATGCTGTAGGTAATGCTGTAGGTAGTGTTGCAAGTGCTGCAAATGCTGCAAACGAGGGGATTGAGACTGCAAAAAAGGCTGCAACCGAGGGGATTGAGACTGCAAACAAGGCTGCAACCGAGGGGATTGATACTGATACAAATAAACCTGAATTACCACAAATACTACCAATACCACCAATACCAAGCATAGACAGTAAAATACCAAGCATAGACGGTAAAATACCACCAATACCACCAATACCAAGCATAGACAGTAAAATACCAAGCATAGACGGTAAAATACCACCAATACCAATACCACCAATACCAATACCAGGTATGGGTGACATGACTGGAATGCTCAAAAAAAATGAAATATCTGATGGTAAAGCGGAAACTATTTTAAAAAAATTTCAATCAGATATAGAATCTAAATTCAAATGCGATGAATCTACAACTAATTATATTAAGGATAAAATTATTGATACTATGTTGAGAGCTATACGTAATAAATTAATTGACACAAATAAAAATAAAAAAACAGAGGTAAAACAACTACTCAGTAGTATTGGAAAAGAAACAACAACACAATGTATTAACAAACGGATATTATTAATTAAACCGACAATGGAATTATACCAAAAGATTATTGCAAAAGCACCCAAGGATATATTACCCGATTATTTACGAAAAATATTAGAACTGTTTGTATATAGTGAATATAGAGGACTGTTACCCGATACAAAAATACAATTAAATACAGTTGAATTATCTAATCATATAGCTATATTAAAGACAGTTGATGGATTTGAAGAAGCAAAGACGGCTTTGAAAGAGAATTCAATAGCGGAAATAATGGATTTAAATAAGTTGCCTTCACCAAAAACAGAGAAAGAAAATACAGACGAAGAAGATACAGACGAAGAAGATAAAAAAACAAATAATCAAATATCATTAGAAAATTTTAAACAGTTATTTGAAGAAGAAAAGCCTGATAAAAATCAAGCTGGTGGAAGGAGAAAAAACACACGGAAAAAGAACAAAAGACGACATAAAAAACGTAGGTCAACCCGTAGATATAGATAAAATTATATATTTTTAATAAAATATATAATACGTAGCGTACTAAAAAGTATTTATTTATTTCTTTTTTTCATAGTAGTTCGTCTATTAAATTTTAATGGTTTGGTAACCTTCTCAAATAATTTATTAAACAAATCATCATTAATTAATTTACATTCGGTTTTTTTTATATCTCTGGAACTATTATCCACATTAGTATTTACATATAACCCAGTAGGAATAACAAGCCCATCAAATCTGCTTAATTCATCAGTAGGTTCAATGTCTAATCCTCCTCCAAATATTAATTGGTCATTCTGTTGTTCATTTTGTATACAAGTTTTTAATGGCATACCAGCAATAGGGTTGCCAAATTGATTACTATAAAATATTTGTGTTGCAAATGAATCATAGTATTGCATTTTAGATAATATAATATAATACAATTATATAATTTTCCGGTATAATTTATAAATTTTTCTTATATGTTCGTTTAATATCACTACTGACTGTAACCTCACGATTCTCTTTTAAATATTGTATAATAAACTCTACTTGCGTTTTATCTTTGATTAATTCCGCTAAACAACGTTCAATATAACTGAATGTGATAGATGAATATTCTTTTTTTTCGTATATTCGTAAATCCCCATCACTTATTGTTATTTTATTTTGTGCCAAATTATGATTATTCATATAATCACAAATTTGATGATTTAATTGTGACTTCATTTCACGTAACTGTTTTGTTTTTTCATTCACAATTTTTAATTTGCTATCCATAACAACCCAATTTTTTATTTTTTCAATCAATTCCGGTTTTGATTGTATTTGTTCAATAATATTGTCGCTCATGATAATATTATAATAAAGATAAAATTTTGAATGTTACATCGTAATTCAATGCTTTTTTGATTTACGTTTCTGTTTTTTTCCACCAGTTTGTTCGGGGGGTATTGTGGTAGTAGTATCGGGAATTGGGGCTGTGATGGGTAATGGGTTTTGATAAATTGCATTATTCGAGTTGCTAATAGCATGTTGTTGACCAATACCCCCAAATACATGTTCAGCATGTTCAGCAGAATTTCCTCCAGTGAATATTAATTTTTTCATCCAATTCTTTTTGGTTAACTTGGTATCTTTACGTGAATTGTATTTTTTTGTTCCTTTACCTCGGTTACTGTTTTTTTTATTACGGTGATGACGTTTTTTGGTTAGGCTGGAAGTTCGTTGACGATTCATTATACATTATCCTTTTATTTTATTCATTTGGAATATATATTTTTACACCCTTGAAGATTTAAAATGGGACAATTCCCACTAAAAATCAAAAAGGTTTGCCCTTCGCAGAGCGTGTAAATTTTGGTTTTGGTAATTCGTCTAAACTACCTGATGAGTTATTGCTTCTAGATAAATAATTTGGTCTTTCTTTATTATTTATTGCGTTATAAGCAATCTTGTATATATTTGTTGCTCCATTAACATCTCTATTCCAATAACCGCATCCGTTCTTACAACAAATCAGTCCGTGGATTAAGACATTACCGCTTATTACTTGTCCTAAATGTTGAGGCGTAATATTAAATTTAGTGTATTTCTTTTTCATATCAACTGCTAATTCATTCATAGTAAGTTGTTCGTTTTGTTTCAATAATTCTAACGCAGTATTAACTTGCGGTTTAGTAATTTTATAAGATATAGGTTTTCGGTTTCTTCTTGTAAGGTTTTTATTAGTTTTATATCTTTTTATCCATCGTTGTAATGTAGATTTTTTACAATCAAAAATTTTACAAGTTTTTCTAATATTGTCTTTATTCTTCAAATAATATTTAACAGCAGATATTTTATAATCTTCGCTTTTATGTGTCATTTCTATAATAAAATTAGAAAAAACCTACTAATAAATTTGTCCCATTTTAAATCTTCAAGGGTGTAAATCCCGTACGAAATTTAATATTTTCAATAATAAATATAAGTTGGCTAAAATAATAATAAACAAAAAAATATTATAAAAACAGATAACCCATAAATATACATATATTTCGTTATATATTATATCTCCTAATGGACTCAATACTGCTTTAATATCTTTGCGTGAATCTTCATTATACAAAAACTTAATACATGAATCTTTTATATTCTGCATGAATGTCTATAATATGTGCATTAATAGAATAAAGAAATTTGTACGCAATTCGTATAATTATTACAATATATTTGTAAAGAAATAATAATAAAGATACCACTTAACATAACTATAATGAATAATATATTTGAAGCTATTGACTCTTTTCCATTTAAATCTATAAAACTATCAAAGCCCAAAAGTACTACAGGTGGTAACTGGTTAATAAAATTTGGTGTAAATAATACTCCATTATATATACAGGCACCCAAATGCAATACAAAAAGTGGATTTTTAAAAGCTGGAAAACGGTATTATACTGATTTAGTATTTTCGAATGATAACGACGAGTTTATTCGTTGGATGGAAAATTTAGAAATAATGTGTCATGAACATTTGCATGAAAACCGTAGTGTTTGGTTTGATAGTGAGATGGTATTAGAACGTCATGATATTGAAAATTATTTTACTTCACCAATGAAAATATACAAAACGGGTAAATATTATATTGTTCGTGTAAATGTAGAAACAAATTTAGGTGTACCAGCATTAACCATATATGATGAAACCAATAATCAGGTTGATATTGGCACGATTAATGATAAACAAGATGTTATTAGTATTTTAGAATTTAAGGGTATTAAATGTACATCTACCAGTTTTCAGATTGAAATTGAAATGAAGCAAATGGTTACCGTAAAACCAGTAGAATTATTTACAAAATGTGTTATTCGGTTACCGAATCAATCAAACGAAACAATACTTGATGCAATTAATAGTAATACAGAAGAACCTATGCATTTAGATAAACCAGAAAATAATGAAAATAATGAAAATAATGAAAATAATGAAAATAATGAAAATAATGAACAAGAACTCTCAATAGATACAGAAGATAATAGTACTACTACGTTACTGGTCAACGACAAAACACCCATAGATACTTTAGACAAAATTAATAATAATCAAAATTTAGAAATAGACACAGATACAAATGGATCCATCGAACCTGAAAATAATAATCCAGGTTCAACAGTTTTAGAAAACATAGATAATACGGAAATAGTGATTTATAATGATAATCCCGAAGAGAATAATGACATATCTATTGATACATTAATAGAACCTACTGATAATAATAATGAATTACAAGAATTTAAAATAGATTTAGATACTTTAACTGAAGATGTTAATATAAATATTAAAAAAGACAATGACATATATTATGATATGTATAGAGAGGCTTGCCGAAAAGCCAAAATAGCGAGTGATTTAGCACTTTCTTCTTATTTAGAAGCAAAACGTATAAAAAACCTATATATGTTGGACGATATAACTGATAGCGATGATAGCGAAAATGAAGAAAATTCTGATACAGATTAATATAAATTGTTTTATTCTATAAGACATCTCTTATCACATAGAATAGTTTAGTTAAAATGATATTTAAGATAAATAATTTATCAACCGTTATTATATAAACAGAATGTTTCCCACGGTTTTTACAATTTTAAAACAGTCATTTACTGGAATGAAAAAGTTCTTCACACCTCAACGTGTTATAGGGATTCTAGTATTTTTATTATTAGTTTGGTTAATCAATAACAATTTCAATGGTAAAATGAACGTTGTAGATAAAATGGAAGACGGCACAACCGATGCTGATGCTAATAAAAAGAAGGACACAGCTGTTGAATCTGCTACAGACGGTTCAGGAACTGCAACTGGAAGTGGGTATGCTACACACGAGGTTGCAAACCCCAGTGATTTGTTACCTGCCGATGAAAACAATCTATGGTCTGCGTTAAACCCTAATGCTGTCAAATCTGGAGAAACATCTATGCCCGATTTATTGAAGGCTGGTCATCATATTGGATTAGATACTATCGGTCAAACTTTACGTAATGCCAATTTACAACTTCGTTCCGACCCTATTATCTCCAAAGCCGAGGTTGGTCCATGGAACCAAAGTACCATTGAAACCGATTTTGCTCGTGTTCCCCTTGAACTTGGTCCCAAGTAAATCGTTTACTTAATTTAAATCATTATTTATTCACATATAAATAATGAATATTAAAATTACAATATGGGCATTGTTATGTATTTTTTCCATGCTTGGTTTCTTCATGCTTGGTTTCTTTTTTGGAAAATATATATAAAACAAACATAGCACACCTACATCGGGTCATAGTGTGTAGTTCAGTGTAGATGAACCACCCGATAACCCCATTCGGGGCTATTGAGGCGGATTGAAAACCTCACTTGTATATAACGAAAACTCTTTTGAATAATATAAATCTTTAGTCATGTCAAACTATTTACCACTATATTATATATGTATTATATTCCTGAATTTATAAGTGGTGGATTAATAACCGTACTATTCTCATATGCCGCTTCATTTTATATGAATCACCCTGAATATATCAAAATTATTGCATTTTTATGGGGTATGCCAATCTTATATTTTTATATTTTATTTATTTCGTTGTCTATTGATGAAAAAGCAGCTATTGATATTACTTATCACGCGTTATTTGGTATGATATGTTCATTTGTTATTATGCTTACTACACTTGTTTTACTAACACGCTCATATAAATTTAATAATAGTAATCAATATATTGTTGGTGTAAATATATTCTTTTTATTTATTGTAATCAGTATTTATCTATGGTGTAATTTATATAATTCTGTATAATCATATCTTTTAATCGTCTTATAATATATAATCATGGATAAATACGAAATTTTAGGATTTTTGTTAACAGGAATTGTTTTCATTGTTTGCTTGTATATATATTTTGATAATTACGGTGCATTTGATTTAAAATGTATTGTATCCACAGTTGATGGTAATGAGTACTGCGTTCGTGAACGTACTAAGTTACAAGAAGCTGCAGATTTATTAGCAAAAGTTACCGAAAAATGTAAACAATTGGTTGAATATGTTTACGGTAAATTTCCAGACCAAGAGAATGTTCAACGATTACATACTAATTTTAATCCCAAACAAATAATGGAAACTCTACCTACCAGCAAATTTACCGCATATAGTGAAAATAAAGGGGAAAAATTAGCCTTTTGTTTAAATAAAGAAAAACAGGAAAATGAAGGGTTAATTGATGAAAGTACATTAACCTTTGTTGCTATACATGAACTTTCCCACGTTATGACCAAATCTATTGGACATAAAAGCGATTTTTGGCAAAACTTTAAATTCTTATTAGAACAAGCAAAAGAAGCAAATATACATAATCCTGTTGATTATAAATCCGCACCACGCAAGTATTGTGGAATGAAAATTCATGATAATCCGTACTATGATGCTTAGAACAGTACCGAAAAAACCATATAGATAATAAAATAATATAAAAATATAAAAATATTTTTTATATTATAGAAAAATAGGTATATAATCTATAACCATCTGTATATATGGAAGGAACAGATTATATTGAGTCTATTATACAATATGAAGAACCCATTCCAATGAAAGACATTGTGAAAATATGCATTTTAAATGATTCAAATACTATTAGTAAAATGATTGTTTTTCAAGGTAGTATGAAACCAATTGATAAAGAAGATGATATATTTAGTGAGTATGAACAACTACAAAATGTTTCTGTCGAATTTGATATTCAGGCGTCCAGTATGCAGCTTCACCCAGATGACTCTATTCATATTATTAAAAAGAAAATCTTACATGAACTCAATATGCCGTTATTGTCGTACGGAGAATTATATTTGTTTTCTAAAAAAACCGTCACATTACATTTACATGAATTATATTTGGAAATCACCAAAAATGAAACAGAACCGTTAACAAAACCGATTATTGGTCAACTGTTAGTCAATCTAGAAATACTTGATACGGATACATTATCTTATTTTGCAAATATGGAACAACCAACGTGTACATATGTTGATTTTATGAAAGGATTCTCAAAACATACATATAATATTGATATTTCTATTCCAATTGGACGACGATTTTTGAAATCAAGAGAACTTTTATATTCAGCAAATCCATATAATGTATTAAATAACAGCGAACTTGTGTTTCATACGTCTAATAAAAATGCATTAATGTCATTTGAAAACCATTTATTATTATCATATGGGAAATTGGTTCATAATACTGTATATGTATGTTTTGCAGACAATGTCTTCAAATATAGCGAAAATCACTCTATTTCAAGTGATTATTTTATGAAATTGTATTATCCTATATTATCAAAAATAGATATATTAACGTCTGATGAATTAATGAAACAAAAACCTAAATTAATAAAAGATACTACAAAAATTATGAAACCAGTTCTCTTCAATAAATATGCAAATATTGATACATTTTATAATATTTTTAATAAACGTCAAAATGAACTGCCGTATTCAACCCAAGGTATCAATAAATTTCATTTAATCTTGCACCCTATTACAAATATAGTATTGCCATTAGAATATATATTTAAACAAATACATGCGACCAGTGTTATCCCTTATATAAAATACAACCCCGGATTAAGACGTGAATCTATATATAGATTGTACAGTAATTCAAGAACAAAAGATGGACAAAAAATACCTGCACTTACTCGTACTCAAATTGTATCCTTTTCTAAAAACTTAGGAAAACCTAAACTATTATCATTTGTTAAGCATTATGTAAATGAAAATAGTAAAGAATTTCTTTTTTTACATATAACCTATGATGGTGATGTTATTGTAAAAGGCGAGTTTAAACAACCCATTTCTGTTTATAAATTAAATCAACTTTTAATTAATGATATTAATCCTATATTATCTCAAATAAATAAAATAATAGAAACAACTGGATATATTATTTCCAAGTTTAACGATGTATACCATGAACAAGTTGAATATATTAATCTAAGTTACATATGTAGTGTTCCATATACAATACCCATCAAATCAACCGAACTTACAACATTGATGTCTAATATGTTCCATGTATATAATTCGGATATGAATAAAGGTGCAATATTACGATTTACACGTGTTGAAAATTATAAAGAAATGAACGCAATTAATTCTATTATTACTCAAATATATAAAAATACGAATGACTTGAATTTGGTAAAAAATTCAATAATGGAAAATTTTTTATTAACTGAGGAAGAAGCCCGTCAACATATTACAGAATATTTAAATGCACATATTATTTTGAATGGTAATTATGTAAATAAATCTATTGATATTGCTGAAAATCCGGGGTTTCCTTGTCTAATTCATATTTCAAATACATATGCAAGTCCGGAATTATCTATTGATATTGCTGAAATTACTTCGATACATTATATTGATGTTATTCATCGTTATTTGGATACTTTTTTACGAATCACTCAATACCCGGATAAATCTTACATATCTAAAGATAAAATAATTAAAACTATGGCAAAAACGGTAAAAATAGAAGATAAGTCTATACAAGAACCTATTGTTGCTATTCATAGTACTGTAGCTCAACCATATTCACTCAAACCTACTGTTGACATTGGCACCGATATAAATCAAGATGCTGTAGACGATGTAGACGATGTAGACGATGATACTGGTATCTTCTATGAAGATGATGATGCAGATGATGATGATTCCTCACCAATAGTAGCAACCGATAAAAGTGACGATAATGTTTTATTGTTTCAAGAAGATAGCGAAGACGACGATGATAACAACTTATTTAAGGGCGGAACCCGTAAATTTTTTGATAAAATGAAAAAACTTGAACCTACATTATTCAGAACGAAGAAAGAAGGACGTTATGATTCATACGCAAGAATTTGCCCGAACCAAAGTAATAGACAACCCGTTATTTTGACAAAAGACGAGTTAGATGCTATTGATGAAAGTACATATGAAGTTGCTATGCCATATGGTTCCAATCCAGAAAATCCATATTGGTATGTCTGTCCAAGATATTGGTGCTTACAAACCAATACACCTATGACTGATAAACAAGTTGCTGATGGTGAATGTGGGGGGAAAATTATTCCATCTAATGCAAAAAACCCACCGCCTGGTCATTATATTTATGAATTTACAGACGAACGTCAGCATAAAGACAAAGATAATAATTATCGCCAACATAGACCTGGATTTGTAGCAGTAGATAAGCACCCTGATAGTTGTTTACCATGCTGCTTTAAAGAAATGAATACTACCCAACAAAATTTACGTCGGCAAGAATGTGGAGTTATGGATAATAAGCTACGTGGCAATAAGGGTGTTATTCAAAAATTATTAAATAACCCGATTAAAGACGTTGAGCCAAACACATCACAAGAACCGGACACGAATATTGATGCTACCATTCCAAATACAACTGATGATATTACTGAACCGCCATTAAAACAAATACGTAAAGGTATGAATATATTAGGTCATGATAAATTTCCTATTGATGTATCAAGATGGGGGTTCTTACCATTATCTGTTGAACTATTTTTACGCACAGATAACTCTATTTCTGTAACTAAAAATAATCCAGCATTAATACGACAAACTGAAACCCCATTGTTACGATATGGTGTACATTATTCACATAATCAATCTTTTATTGCATGTATTGCTGATTTATACACATATCATAATAATATTAATATCCCAACCCTTGCAGAAATGCGGAAGATTATTATATCACATATTACCTTAGATATTTATATAAAATTAAATAATGGGTCGCTTGTCTCCATTTTTCAGCCAAAGAAAACCTCTATTAGTGATATTACAGTTGAACAATTTAAAACTACCAAATTTTATAAAAGCTTGGACGATTTGTCAAATATATCACAAAATAATTTCTTAAAAGATACAATTGCTTCTTATCAAAATTTTACTGCATTTTTAAATAATGACGATTCGTTTATTGACCATACATATATGTGGGATATTATTAGTTCACCTGATACTGGTATTTTCAAACAGGGTATAAATATTGCGTTAATTGAAATTATAGACAATGATATTACAGATAATGTTTCATTGTTATGTCCAACGAATTCATATGCCTCAAAATTATTTGATTCGTCAAAAGGTACTTGTATACTATTAAAACATAACAACGTGTATGAACCTATTTATTTATACGGAAATACCAAGTTGTCCAAAATTACAAAAAAAAATGCTGTTAAAATATTTTATCAGCAAAATACCCCACCTAATTTATTGAATGTATTTAATATGATTAATAAAACAACGAATTCTTTTTGTAAACCGAAATCAAGTATGCCTACGGTGTATGAGTATAAAACAAATTTATCTGCGAATACTATTTATAATATTTTACAACAAAATAGATTATATATTGATAGTCAAGTTCGTAATTATAGAGGTAAAACGATTGCATTTATTGTTAAATCCAGAATGACAGATGACTTTGGATTTTATATCCCTACTGCACCATCTGCTAATATACCCAATGTAAATATGATATTTACAGATGGGGTTGTTTGGCAATCTTACGAGGTTACTCGTGACAGATTAATACAACTTTCAGAAAAAACACAAGGGGAATTATTATGTAAACCCACATTCAAAGTTATTGAAGATGGTCTAATTGTAGGGATTTTCACAGAAACAAACCAATTTATACAAGTTAGTGAACCGATTGAAGATACTATTGAAGACGGTATTCCAAAATATCAGGTACATGGATACAAAGATAATCAATATTATGATGCAGACAAGACTCTTAATACTATTTCCACTAAGGATTCCATTCGCACACAAACCATACAACAGATTTCACTCGAAACCCAATTTTATAAACAATTCCGAAGTCAATTACGAATATTATTAGCTAATTATAAGTATAAGACTATCCGTGATGAAATTATTAATATTATACAGGATAAACAATATCTATATAAAAATAAAATGAAATTATTGGTTAATATTATACAGCATGTAATGAAACCACATGTTTCTTTTGTGGAATTTGATAAAGATATATTGGATAAATTAAGTAACATGAATGGGATTATTAATAAAGATGATATTGCTGGATTATGCACAGAAAACCCTAATAAATTATGTATACCTACACAACATTTAATTAGTGGAACTGATAATGAACAATTATATTATAATCGGTTAACTGATGAATTAATACGATATAGCCGAATACGACTATTCATATTGGAAGCAACCAAATATTTAAATATTGGAGAGATTGAATATAATATGAACGATGATGAAATATTATATTTGTATTCTACCATTATATCTGATAATTTTGATCAGTTAATTCCTATGCCAACAAATGAGTATGTACAAAATATATCCTATGATTTTGCAAATCCTATATCGACTACTAATACGAAGGATATTTCATTGACTGAACAATATAGTAATACTACGAATGCATCATTCAGTATATTAAGTACAGAGTGCGTTTCTAATATTGGACAAATTGTTGTTGATACAAACAATTGGCATTTAAAATTACACGATGGTGCAAAGGAACATAAGATGAATACATCTGTTCAATGTAGTTTTTATACTATATTATATATTTTGAAAACACATTTACAAATTGACGAAAATATATATGATGTCAAACAACGATTATGTACTTATTATAAGCCACTTATTCAAACATATTTATTAAAAATGTGTGATATATTTAAAAATCAAGACAAACCGCATGTAAACCTACTTAAGAAAAAACAAATTAAAATTGACGTTATGATTATGAACGATGATTATGTTTTGACAGCGATTGATTATTGGGTTCTTGCTATCAATATGAATTTACCCATTATATTGTTTCATAGTAATTCGGGTTTACCATTCATCAATGAATTAGAGTGGTTATGTTTAAGTGGAAATCCAGAAACCGACCAGTTTTATTTTATACGTATGTTAAGCAATAACCAATATAACTTGATTACCCCACCTTCTATGCTACGCGATTTGAATGGATTCCAACAAATGATTGAATCCTCATCCTATACTGAACATTTTAAATCATTTGATGAATATATCAAAGAATATGAAATTGCTGTACCCAAATTAAAGATTAGAGTACCTCGTAAGAAAAAGGCATAACTATTATGATTCATTATACACATTAATGTATAATTAATTTGGATTTTCTACCGTCAAATGTAGTCTAATGCCTATGAAAAAGGTGCTCATTTTTATTTCAGGTCGGTGTAATATATTGTACTACTTGAACAATCTAAATCGTGTTCCAAATATGTATGATGATCTGTTGTATCTGTTTGATACAATGCAAATTGGTCTGCACATGTTTCATCTTCACCATCTGTATCGCTACATATACGCAAATTATTATTTTCATCTTCGTAAACTTCTCTACACGAATGATAATAGTGTAAACCGGTAATCGGGGGAACATGTGGAATCATATCTTTATGATGGGTAAACCGCCATATATCTATCGGTACATTATTTACAAACTCCGCATATTCTTTATTACCTATTCGCGGTTGCCCATAATTATATACAGTTGATACGACATCATTTGATAATAATTCCATTGCAACTAATTGTGCAACAGCTGCACCATAGGAATGACCTGTTACAATAATGTTATAATTTGGATATACATCTAATATATCATTTACTGAACTATATACTTGTTGATAAATATTATTCACTGACTCATAAAACCCAGTATGCACTTTACAATTGCATTCTGGAAAGGTTGTATAGGGTACTTGAATTACTTTTGCATCGTCCATCCAATTTTTCATAGATGACGACCCACGAAATACGATAAATATCTCTTGTGTATTTGAATTGATTCCAGTATATCCTAATAAATCCGTTGGTTTATCATATACTGTTTCGTAATATTGAAATCCATTAGCTGGACCTGATAGTTCCATGCTTGGATATTCCTCTTTCTTACAATATGCCGCACCACTTAACCACACACCTGCGTTTGCTGTGTTTAAATCATAACACGAACCGTACATTAATGAAACCAGACACAATAAAAAATATAAATACATTTCTATATACATATCTACTATTTTTATTCAACTTAATAATATATTAATTCTTTTTTCATTATTTCTAATTCTTTCCAATATTCACGATTCATATAACCATGTATAGAGGTGTTTCTCATAAATTGTGTATAAGCATCTACGGTATGTGGGTTAACGTTTTCTTTCTGTGATGCCGTAATTATTTGATTCATAATGATTGACCGTTTATATTGAATTCGTCTATTTGCATGTACACGTTTTCTATTCAAATATTTGTTTTCTAAGATTTGTTCCGTAATCGGTTTTTCATACGTAATACAGTATAATTCTATCAGTTTTTGTTCTTGCTCCAATAATGTAGGTATATCTGTGTATTGTATATTTTTATTTATTAATTCGTCCACCATATATATACCAAATCCACCAGACTTTTTATAATCTTTATACATTTGTATAATATTTTCAGTACTCATGATAATATTATAATTTATTGTCGTTTTATTATTTCCTTAATTATTTATTACAGTATATAACTAATGTTCATATCAATTTTTTACATTTCTATAACAAAATTACCTATTTACTTGTTTTTTTTGTTTCCTTGATTTCCTTGATTTCCTTGATTTCCTTGATTTCCTTGATTTCCTTGATTTTAATTTTTTTATTCCACCAGTAATCCGCGGGTGACCAGTAATAGGTGGATGACGAATATATAAAGGTTGGAATTTTTTACGTGTATCATTTGGGGGTGGAATAGGAATACCTTCTTTTTCAGGGTGGGCGTCTAACCATTCTGTAGCATCTTTACACTCGTCAGCTGAAAAATTCCAATTATCTTCTTTGTTATTACATCCTTGTACTATAATTTTATTTATTCTACGTTCTTTCTCTACTTTTTTGTCTTTGAATAATTTCTTTTCCATTTCTTTATCAACCTCTTTCTTTATACGTATCGGTGTTCTTGGACTTTTATATTCGGGTGTAGTATTCTCAGGAGTAGTTTTGCCTATTGGTGACATCTCAAAAGGGAATACAGTATCACCCATATTACTATAATATAACAGTATAAAATAATCAATAAAAAAATTATATATAATTTGTAATATGTAATTTTTTAATATTTTTGTATTTTTCTAAATTCCCATATCATAATCATCATCGTCACATATACCCATATCTGGTACATTGACATTGGAAATATAATTAGAAATCTCTACATTATTTCTTGCACAAGGTTCACTGGAATCTTCGATATTTCCAAACATGGAATTGATCTCCGCATTACGGCTTTTGCGTGTAATATCTTCTGTATCCAAATTTTGCATTTTTTCCATATCTAAAACCAAATCAAACATACCTGTACCGAAACTACCAGTTTGACCCATCATTACACTTCCCGATACACCTCTCATATTATCAAAATTCGCATGTCTTGCAGACTCTAATAAAACTTCTGTATGAACCTCAAATGTTGCCTTTGCAATTGGACCAATATTATCATTTAGAATACCAGACCGAAAGATAGCAACCATGTTATGATTTGTAGTCATTCTGTCACATAATATACTCAAATGATGGTAATTAATGTAAACACCACTGAAATCCATAACTTCCGATAATTCATTAAACAAGACTTGGCGTGCAGCCTCAATACCCAATGTATCAAAAACCTCCTTTATGTCATTGCTATAAGTTCTAACCCAATCAATATAATCTAATCCAAGCACATCAATTAAGTTTGAACCGGTTGTATCTAAAATCCATATATCTTTTTGGACATATTTTCCATCTTCTTTTGCTACCATGTTTTGCAACTTTCTTGGTAATACGTTAGTTATACCTTGTAGTCCACGCAATACAATTGTATTCAAAATCATTTCCTGGAAATTCCTTAACATATATATTTCATCTGATTGGTCAAGTGAACTGGCAAGACCACGTTGTTTCTTTGTTTTATTTAATACATCACTATTTAATCGGATACGGAATATTAAATTTTTTGCATTATAATCCGAGTATACACATGTTATATCTTCACCATAACTATTGTTAATTGCAAAGTGAATATCGTCCATGGTAATATTCTTTTCAAATAGAGTTTCTGCATTAAATGCAATGCGAATCACCCACCTTGATGCTTGTTTACTATCACTATTTTCAAGGGTGGTGTTCGTATTATTACATTCTCCCACAATGTCTTCAAATTCATAATACTGTTTCATGATTAATTTATCATCGTCTATTACTGTTTCTTTATCTACTGGGTCAAAACAAATTTGTACACCCTTTACTACATCTGAAATTTTTGTGTGTTCTAACATATTAGCATAATGTTCTGCCTTTTCACGGGTGTCTTCTTCATTTGGGTGTAAAAATACAGTCATAGATGGATTCTTTGGGTTCTTTGTCAATCGTAGAATTTCTTCAATCCTGGGAACACCACGAGTAACATTAGATTTTGATGCCACACCACTTAAATGAAACGTATTCAAGGTTAATTGAGTAGTTGGTTCACCAATGGATTGACCTGCTATAACCCCCACCATTTCACCAGGGTGAACTAATGCTTGTTTATATTTCAGTACAATTGTTTCTAATAGTAATATGATGCCCTTTCTATGAAACCTCTTACGCACCAATAAATCCTTTGGTGTGAGATAATAATTATACATTATTTTAAATAAATTATTCGGTTTTGCAATATTAAAGCTCTCTAATTTTTTATAATATTCTGCAATCAAATCAAATGCTTCTTGGGGAGTAATATCTACAATTGAGCTTGTTGTCAAATTTAATTGTCCTTGGATATTAACAATTGTATTTTGAAAGGCGATTGGCATTTTGATTCCATTCTCATTCTTATAGAGAAATACATCTTCAATTAATATATCCCTGTCTTCAATCATTTGAGAAATATATTTTTTACATGTTTCTTTTGCTTGTTCCTGTTGTTTCTTTACACGGGTTACCGTACCCTTTGTATATATATCTTTTAAGCTTGTTTGTTCATTGTTTACGCCAATTATATCATAATAGTTATAAATATCTTCTGCTGTCATAGATACAATTGGAATTTTCTGGTTCTCTGTTTTTGTTGAATCAAAATTATCGTCTCCATATCTAAACTGAATAATCTTTCCTATACTATTACGAACTGTCATATCATACTCCACCTTAATATCTTCCAGTCCTTTAATTAATCGCCGCTGAATATATCCTGTTTGGGAAGTTTTTACAGCAGTATCTATCAAACCAATACGACCACCCATCGCATGAAAGAATAACTCTGGAGCGGTTAAACCTGATATATAAGAATTCTCAATAAAACCACGGGCACCTGGAGTATCATCAAATTTACTATAATGAGGTAAAGTGCGGTTATCAAACCCATAGGGAATACGCTTACCATCTACATTTGTTTGACCAAGACAGGATATCATTTGAGAAATATTAATTAATGAACCCTTTGAACCAGAGTTAACAATCATCAAGAAACGATTATTTTTACTCAATGATTTACGACCAATCTTACCAGCTTGTTCTGTCGCTTTATTTAATACATTATTAATACTTGTTTCAAATTCTGCAATATTTGTAGTTGATGTATTATTTTCAAATATACCTAAGTGCACCTTTTCAATTATTGATTGCACTTCCTGCTTTTGTGTCAAAATTGCTTGTATAATGCTATCTTGAGTTTTGCGGTCAGCTATCAAATCACTAATACCTACACTGAATGAACTTGACTTCATATATTCAGTTATTATATTTTGCATATCATCTATATACTCACTTGCACGCATATTTCCATAATCATTACATATACGGTGAATTATACCCTTCGTTGTTGACCCCAATACAGACTTCTCCATTTGTCCACGAATATATTCACCATTGCGGATTTCTAACACATTATTTGAGTCGTCATATTCTTCATCTTCATCATACAAATCTGTTTTATATTTTAATGTTACTGGTGGTAATATTTGGGATAAAATATCAAAACTACTTATCTTATCACCATTTTCACGCAATTTATCCATATTTACATTCGGTGATAACATCAATAGATTCATTGCATCACGAGGCGTAAAGTTAATATTGGGTCGGGTAAAACGATATGACCCCAACATTGAATCTTGAAATATACCAATGATTGGTGAATTCTTTGCTGGACTTATCATTTGGTATGGGATTGCTGCTAAATTTTTTAATTCGGTTTCTGCCAAAATACTTTGTGGCATATGCATATTCATCTCCATTTTTTGACTGCATACATGCTGTCAAAACCCCCCAAAGTCTCCTAAGGGGACGGACTATACCTTGTGCCTTATCCGGTTGATTAAACCTTCATTTAAGACCCGTAACCGTCTAGTCTCTGAACCTTCTCCATATCCTATCATAACGGACTTAGGAGCTTGGCTGCGGATTGTCTAATCCCATACTTTTTTACCATTGGGTTCGGCAATTAACCGAGTTCCCCCATTATGTTTCCATTATGGGGTGGTAGTATGGGCTCTAAAGAAGTTCCCGCAATTTGGCTACGTTGCCATTCTTTTAAATCTAATATAAATTTTTTCGCTCTTTTTTTTATTTCATCTATTGGTTCGTGCTTTCCTACAAAAGTTGTGATTCTTTTTTTATCAATGACAATACGGACATATTCTGTATTATTCGTGTTATTTTTAAGAACCCGAATATATTTATCTATATCGTCATCAACAATTACTACATCTTTGGATAGTTCATATTTTTTAGCCAAATGTTGTTTCTGTGTTAGTTTCATCATTTTCTCCCGATGTTCTTCATTATCAAGAGCTGATTTTAACCTTGTAGAAATCAACTGTTTCGTATAGTCACTTTTGGGTTGAGGTTTTAATATTCTGGGTTCTTGAATTTCGGTTCTCCAAGTAAATTCACCATTAACATCTGTAAACCCATTACCACCATTTGTTAAATTATAGCCATTTGGAAATTTGGAATTGTATTCAATGATTAATTGTTCTTCTTGTTCGTTTAATTCATTCACGTTGCAAGTGTAAATTAATTCACAAGTAAAACTATCTTGACCGTATTTTCGTATAGCTGAGTTCAAACACTTACATTGTTTTGTTTTGCTTGAAAATGCTTCGTGAATATGGTCTTTGAATCTTCCCAAATATCCAAATGGTCTATATTTATTATGGTTTAATCTGTGACTACGTGTTTGACCTATATAAACCTTTCCATTTGTAGTATTAGTCATTTTATATATTTGACCAACAACTTTTTCTTTTTCACCAATATCTAATATCATTTTTATTTTATTATATAGAGCGAGTTATATTTATATTATTTTTAAAGAATGACTAGATGATTATATTAGTAAAATGTACCTATGCGAAATACACCTACCAGTAGACTTTACACCGTTTTCCCCAATAAGTATATCTACAACTTATTGGGCGGTCACCTGTTTGGGACAAAATCTATCCCCATCGAAGTCAGCATTGTAAGGTTTGGTATCGCCAACATTCATACGAAAGGTGTCACCACGCTTCATAATTTTGACGATATGACACATCATACTCATTCTATGTAAACTTGGTTGTCTGTTGAACAAAACAGCATCACCGTCCATCATATGACGATGAACAATATCACCATTTTCTAAACGAATAGAACCAGTATCAACATATCGTAGAGAAATATTTTCACCACTTTTACGTTCCAATATTTTTGCACCAGGTTCTCCATTTGAACCGCCATCTGGACCATTTTGTACTAATTTCATAAGAAAGTCACGATTTCTATCATTTACAGTTACGGGTTTTGTTATATTCTTTGCTATTTTCAAAGGAACACCCAATTGACGAATTGATAAATTTGGGTCACCTGTAATAACCGAACGTGCACTAAAATCTACACGTTTACCCATTAAATTTCCACGAATACGACCATTCTTACTATTTAATCTACCACTAATACAATTTAACGGACGCCCAGAACGCTGAGCCATTGGATCCGCACCCTTCACTTTATTATTCGCAATCATTGCTACAAAATATTGTAAAATTCCAGATAATACTTCTATCACCTTTGTGGCTGCATTATTTGCTATCTTATCACGCAAATCGTTATTCGTTTTTATTATATTACTATAAATATGGGTCAAATCATCTTCACTTCGCTGTTGAGCATCATGCTTTACCGATGGACGGACCGCTGGAGGAGGAACTGGTAATACTTGACAAATCATCCATTCGGGACGCGACCATACTGGACTAAAACCCATAAAATTTACATCTTCATCGCATATACGCTTAAATATTTTTATCAACATTTCTGGAGTTAATCTTAATACTACCTTCTCAGTATTACCGTCGGTCATTACCATCTTTTCCCAAATTGCCTGGATTGTAGACATGCCATCTACTTGAATTTTATCTGGTTGCTTATATCCACAACCATCCTCGGTACAATCTCCACACCGCTTTACATTCGGTGCAAGATTTGTTATATAATGCCACCTTTCCGTCTGTGACATATTTAATACATGTTTGTGTAAATTTTTATTGATTTTTAATTTACTACATTTAAAGCATACACATTTGCAGATTTTCATTATTTCCTTTAAATGTTGTATAAACAATACAGGACGGGCTAATTCAATATGACCAAAATAACCAGGGGTATCTATATATGTATATCCATCTGTTGGACATATTAAACCAGGTTCAAGAACACCCATTCGTGGATCAAATAGCCCACCAACTACTGGTTTATTATTTATATAAGTATCACGTGATGTTACTTCTACCACCGAATTTTTTCTAATTTCCTCTGGTGACAATATACTAAATTGTACACCAATAATCTTTGATGATGGTTTGAAATTATCCATATTTGTGTTTTGGATATTCATTAAATATAACCTATATATATTATTATGTCTATATAATTTTCAAAGTTTTATAATCAATTTTTTATAATACATCTTTCATTTGTAGATTATATTTTTTTGTAAAAAATTGATTTATATTATCGTAATAATTTATTGTATCTTTTACAACATTTTTAAAATGCCATCTATTAAAGTACCACCTGTCACCCGCACACTTAAGCGTAAACCTGATACAGATAGTGATAGTGATGAGAGCGAATATGAAGAAATTACTGATTATGACACCGACTCCAGCGATTCTACTTATGTTCCACCCAGTAAGAAAAATATGAAATCCAATAAAAAAAATCGTAAAACTGCCACGCCCAATGATGTTGATATTGACGAAGGAGACATTGATAACATCCGTAGTATGTTAACAAAAATCTTTCCATCTAAATACATCAATGATAGAGCCAATAAATTAGCAAAATCAAACAAAAAGGTGGACAAAAAAATTCATAAACAATACAAAAAGACGAAAACTACTACCAAGTCTAAGAAAGACATTTCTACCAAAAAAAATAAAAAACGATTGGTTGAGGAAGATAGTGACGAAGAAGATGAAGACGAAAATTATTATGAGGAAGAGGAGGATAGTGACGAAGAAGAAGATGATGAGAATACCGAGGAAGAGGATAGTGACGATGAAGAAGATGATGAAGATGACAATGATGAAGAGGAAGACGAAGAGGAAGAGGAAGACGACGGCGTTTATAATATCGTCTTAGCATTAGATGGAATGGACGAAGAAGCAGACGACGATTATATTGATGATGATGCGGATTGTGATAGTGATGATGAAGAGGCATTTATGAAAGAAACATATCAACGAACAGCAACGATTGAAACAGATGAACAAACATCTAAAAAGATGAAATTAAAGAAGAAAAAACAGAAGAAGGTTGTTGCAGAAGAGGTTGTTTTAACAGATGCAGAACAAGAATATTTGGAGTTAGTTGAAACGAAAAAGCAATTGGTTGAACAATTAAGCAAAAAACCTAATAGTAAAATTCTAAAGAATGCAATCAATGAATGCAAAGAGTCTATTAATAAGCTTATTAAAAAATCACGTACCAAAAATGCTAAAAATTATCACAAACTTATTCATAATGATAAAAAACGCACAAATGAAATTGATTATTTTAGAAAAAATTTATCAAATAGAGAACAACTGCGTGTTATGGAGGATTTAAAGGTGATTAACAAACACATTAATATTGATAAACCTTATAGATTGGCCTTACTTGACTCAAAAATGCCAGCAAAATTTAAAGCAACTGCTATGCAAAGACTTAACATATTGAGAACAATGGAACCGGGTGACCCGGAATATTACAAAATCAAAAATTGGATTGATACGTTCATGCGAATCCCATTTGGAATATACAAAAATCTAAATGTTCAAATGAGCGATGGAGTTGATGTGTGTCATAATTTTATGGCGAGTGCGAAATCAACATTGGACGATTGTGCCTATGGATTAAACGACGCTAAACTACAAATTATGCAGATGATGGGACAATGGATTTCTAATCCATCTGCATTAGGTACTGCTATTGCGATTAAAGGACCAATGGGTACCGGTAAAACCACACTGGTTAGGGAAGGTATTAGTAAGATTTTAGGTAGAGAATTTACATTTATTGCTCTCGGTGGAACCGGTGACAGCAGCTTTCTTGAAGGACATTCATACACATATGAAGGTAGTACTTGGGGTAAAATTGTACAAATATTGATTGATAGTAAGTGTATGAACCCAGTGATTTACTTTGATGAATTGGATAAAATCAGTGATACACCCAGAGGCGAGGAAATTGCTGGTATCTTAACTCACTTGACAGATACATCTCAAAATAGTCAGTTTCATGATAAATACTTTAGTGAAGTTGATTTTGATTTGAGTAAGTGTTTGTTTATATTCAGTTATAATGATGAGAGTAAGGTCAATCCTATTCTACGCGATAGAATGTATCGTATTCAAACTAAGGGATATGAAACGAAGGAGAAAATTGTAATTGCAAGAAATCATTTACTGCCAAAAATCCGCGAACAAGTAAACTTTACAGAGGAAGATATTATTATTCCTAATGAAACAATTCAGTATTTAGCATCATCTAAAGAACATACGCAAGGTGAAGATGGAGTACGTAATTTAAAACGATGTCTGGAAATCATTTTCACAAAACTTAATCTGTTTAGATTAATTAAAACAGACGAAAAACTATTTGAAAAAGACTTAGATATTGAAGTTTCATTTCCATTCACAGTAACACCTGCTAATGTTGACAAGTTCATCAAACGCGAAGAAGGAATTAGCCAAAGTGTTCTTTCTATGTATGTGTAAAAATACTAAATAAAATTAATTAAATAGATAACTATTTTTTTATGGACATAACTACCAAAATTCATATATTGTCTACTGTGAAAACTATACTAAATGAAATTGTAGATAATAATTATCATTGTGACTGTGATATACAACAAATATATGAACTTGTTGTAAAATATATAGATTCCAATTGTCAACATAATATTATTACTGATTACATTGATATTTCACCAGACCATGGTCATACTATCAAATATTGTGATATTTGTATGAAAAGCTTTCCAAATGTAAAAGATTGCAAATAGTATTGAAAACTTTTTATTTTCTTTTATTCTTTCTTTTGGATTTTCGGGTTTTTCTTTTTCCACCGCTATTAAGTGGTATTAGCGGAGGCGGTGGTGGTTCTGGTAATCCAAATGCTTTACGTATTTTTTTTAATATATCAGATGCAACATATGTGTAAAATTTAAAAACCTTCTCATGTCTGCCCCTCTGTCTATTCCGTAACCACGTCCCTAAAAAACGTTTTATGCCATTATAAATTCCTTGTTTGACTTCTGGTGGCATACGGGTGAATGTATCAAAATCTCTATGTTCTTGAAGAAACCCTCTATGTTCGGTATCATAGTCACCATATACTAATTCATTACAAACTGCTTTTTGTTGTAATTGTTCATCGGTCATTGTTGTTAAATCAGGTTCAACTCTGTTTTCTTCATCAACTATTTTGTCTGCATCACTTAAACAGTTTTCAACTATTTGCGCCAAACCATTCTCAAAATGATTATACTGGTTTAGGGCAGCTTGGTGTTCCCGCCGAAATTCGGCCGGGTCATTCGGGACGAATATAGCTCTCGAATGGTCTGGGCCTTTGCATCTGCCGATGTTTCCGTCTTTGCCTCCTTTCTGTCTTTTTGAACGAGTTTTTCTAAAACTTTTATTAGATTTCTTATTTTTTCGTGTTCCCATTACTATATTATCCTATAAAATATGTCAGGTTCTCCTATCCTTCAATAATATTCCTAAAAATAGTATTGAAAAAAGTTATTCTATATTGTAATCAACAAACAATGTGATTAGATTTATTCTTTTTTATCACCTGCATCTGTAACATTGCTAGGCGCACTATTACCACCACGGGTAGATAACAAACGTTTATGTTGTTCAGTCAAACATAATCCACCTCTCGAGTTACTTAGACCAGAATTGTCTTTGCAATCTAATTTACCTTCAGCATCTGCAAATTTGTCTAAATTGTCGGCTTCATTGCTGGGTGCACAAAATAATCCATTCATACCATGCACTTTTTTGCATCCATTTTCTTGGGGTACAATCAAATGTTTTGCATATTCATTCATTGTATTGTTCTCAAAATTCTCAAATTCAGAGTGCTTTTTAAATACAGTATCCATATAAATTGGAGATACAGCATTACATGATATGAATAGTGACGAACAAATCACTAAAATAAAAATAACGGCTAAAAATACTGTAATCATTGTCATTTTTCTATTATGATATACATATTTCACAGATAATAATTATTGACACGATTATTTACTAAATATGTAATAATAAATTTATTATAATTAAATACACATAAACACTTTGGTTTATTTATATTATTATTGATTTATACATGTCTACTTTATCACCAGATGAACGATTAAATCTACAAAAGTTGCTTAGTGAAATGGACAGTGAAGACAATACCGAACATATTCGTAAAGTAAAACACAGTATACTATTACGCAATGAAATCCGCAAATTGGATACATTTAAATTGAAAAATGTTGATATGAAACTCAACGAACCTGAGAAATTTTCTATCATGTGTCAAGCTGAGACTCCTTTTTTATACAATAATTATACTGATATTTTTAATCGTCTTATTAAAGATGAACTTAACCTTGAAATTATGACTAAATTGTTAATTGTATTGAAACTCATTGAAGATGGGAAAGTTGACCAAAATGAAGGCTCTGTTATGGTTGGAAAGGTTTTAAAAGAATTGTATGTAGATAGTACATTGAAACAAGCTGACCATTTGGACCAACGTGCTGAAGTTGTTACGAAACCTACAGCTGAAATTAAACCTATATCTTGGAAAGAATATAAACAAACAAAGGGTATGTAAATAATAGTAGCATATACTGAAATGGTATTTGAAACGAACGATATACAAACTCTTTATTCTAACTTAAAAAATAACGCTGCCAATGGTTGTAAAAATTTTGCTATTTTAAAATTGGCAATTGAAGATGAAACACTAATTGCCAATTATACTGACCGAATTGAAAAACATAACGCACAATTTATGGAGAATATTTTAGCAGATTCAGGATTTGATGTATTAGTTCCCCAAACTGTTATGTTTAAAAAGTTATTTTCTTCAATGTTTATTGATATGAACATAAAAACGGAAATGTTTTTCTGTGAGGTTAATACTGATTCTATAAATCCTTGTGGGTTTAATGTACACCCACGTTCCAGTATATCAAAAACACCATTAATGTTAGCTAATCATACTGGAATTATTGATTCTGGATATAGAGGTTCATTAATTGGTGCATTTAGATGTTTACCATATTTTCAAAATGACCTTGCTACTGATTATATTGTTGTTGCTAATACAAGATTATTACAAATATGTCATCCTTCATTATGCCCCATTTATATCACGGTTGTCAATGTGAATGATTTATCTAATAGTGTTCGTGGTGACGGTGGTTTTGGTTCTACCAAATAATTTTTTCTTGTCATATAAAATCCAATTATATTATATGACAAACATGAGTATTATGAATAATGATAATACGAATTTAATTGAAATATATAAAGGAGATTATTTTTCTAAACTAAGAAAGAGTCGTGCGAAGAAAGTTATCGTTTTTGATTTCGATGAAACATTAGGTTCTTTTGTTGATTTAGAAATATTATGGTCTCTTATAAACTGTTCTTACCGACATCATAATGTTCAGTTTAATGATGTCTTAGATATATACCAACAAGAGTTTTTACGATATGGTATAATGTCTATATTAGAATACTTATTTTCTAAAAAAAAATCAGGTGAATGTTATAAAATTTATGTTTATACGAATAATAACGCCGAAAAACCATGGGTACAATTAATTATTAACTATTTTAACCATAAAATATCACGCGATGTACCACTCTTTGACCAAATTATACATGCATTCAAAATTAATAACGTACGTACCGAACTCAATCGCACTACATCTAAAAAAACTTACAGTGATTTTATACGCTGCACCCTTTTACCACAATCTACTGCTATTTGTTTTATTGATGATGTTTTGTACAAAAATATGAAATCGGAACGTCTTTATTACATCAAACCGAAACCATATAAACACCGATTATCCACCCATGACCTTATTACTCGCTTTATTTATTCGAGTGTCGGTAATAAATTATTATTTACAGAAAAATCACGAAATATATTTAAATCCAATTTTATTAAAAAAACTATGATGATTGGTAATTTTAAACAAAATAGTAATTACTCCAGTACTGCTTTTAAAGATGATATTTTAGTCGCACAAAAAATTATGTACCATTTGAAGGAATTTTTTTATATCATGAATAAACGAGCCAAAACATGTAAAAAACGTAAAATGTCTTTTTCATTTACACGCAAACGTGTTATTAAGTAATTGTACTTGCATGATCATATGCCATCAATATTAACATTTCTGTTGGTGACATCTTTTGAAACGTTAAACAATCGTCGTATTTATATTGTATAAAACGATTCATTGAATTCATACATAATATATGAGTTCCTGTGTCTAAAAATTTTATATCGACTACTATACCACCATTTGTCAGTTTATTTGTACCACGCCGTACCCATCTTACATGTTTACCCTTATGTAATTCTTGTAACTCATCTATCATGCGGTATCCTACCAGTTTTAAGCAGATTTTATGCTGTATTTCTGTGTCTTGACAGATTCCACGAATTACTTCATAAATTTCTTCTGTCATACCGTCTAATGTCTTGTTCTCCAAATAATCATTCGTTTCATTTTCTAATGTATCTAACAGTTCATCGATATCGAGGGTTGATAATAATGTTGGGTCGTTTATTGCATCTTTATAGACCTGACCTATTGTATCTGCAGTTAATTCGTTTAGGTTCTCCATATCTTACTTATATTAAGATATAGATACTATACTATCTAATTCTTTTATCTACTTATTCTTCTTCCTCGGCATCTATGGCTACTTCTGTTGATAAATGAATCAACTCCTTATTTTTTACTATGTCTACTCCTACTTTGCTTGTATATCTATTCAATACCTCAATAATACTTAAATTAAACAATAAAAACATTGCACTGCTGAATATTAGGGTTGAATCACTTTGTTTTAGTGCATGTTCTCTAAACGGGTGAAATTTAAATATTAATAACCCACATACTAATAATTGGATTGTACTATTAAAATCGTGTAATATTTGATTTTTTAATATATGAATTCCAAACGCTGAAAATATCATTATATAAATAAAATTAATTATGTGTGAAAATTTGATGATTTTATCATAATATCCGTCACCGCGAGTTACCAGGTTCTCTATGTATCTAAAAAAATCTCCTAAAAGTTTCATATAATATTATATGTGATATATATTCAAAGGTATAATTCTATATAATTAAGTTACTCTATGGATATTCAACATGACCTTGTTATTGCACATAAATACAAAATTATACAGTGTATTGGGAGTGGTACATTCGGCAACGTGTATAAAGGGGTTAATGTAAAAACACAAGATAATATCGCCATTAAAATGGAAGATAAGAGAACCTCGTATAAATTATTGAAACGAGAAACGTCTATTATGAAGTATTTATATGAACATCATTGCCGTAATATTCCAGCTGTACATTGGTTCGGTCCGGTTAACGATTATATGGGACTTGTTATACCGTTCTATGAATGTTCTCTTATTCAATATCGCAAAATTAAATCTATTACTCTATCTAAATTAAATGCTATTATGACTCAATGTGTATCTATACTTGAATCTATTCATAATAACATGGTTATTCATCGTGACATTAAACCACAGAATTTTATGGTCAAACAAGGAGAACTTTTTTTAATTGACTTTGGACTCGCCACTTTCTACATTAATGAGGAACAAATTCATATACCGAACACTATTGGAGAACATATTACTGGTACACCTAAATATGTTAGCCATTTTATACATAATGGGTGTACTCCCACGCGTCGTGATGATTTAATTTCACTTGGATACATTTATATCTATTTATATGCACAAGAATTACCATGGGATTCATTGCCCTCTACAAATGATAATGAATTATATCCCAGTGAATTGTACATACTGCATTCTAAAAATATATTACGAAAGAATATGAAAGACATTGAGAACCTTACTGTTACTTGTACACAAATCAACCTATATATACTGAATTTCTTCATTTTTTGCAATAAATATGAATACTATGAAACACCGAACTACGCGTCATTGTATAGTTTGTTTTCGTAAGTAAATATCATTTTAAAACAATATAAAAAATCACAGTGTATATGTATTATACTATGAGCAGTACTGACAACTCTACCAGACAAATTGGACAAGTTAAATGGTTTAATACTAAAACTGGATATGGCTTTATTACCGCAAAGCAGGGTGAACATGAGGGTAAGGACATCTTCACACATTATTCTTCTATTCGCGTTACCGACTCGCAATACAAGTATTTGGTACAAGGGGAATATGTTGAACTTGTAATTGTCAAGTCTTCACAAGGCAATCATGAATATCAATCTTCTGATGTAACGGGCATTTTGGGTGGTGGACTTATGTGTGAAACACGTAAGCTGAATATGCAGGAGGATAAGCAACCCTCTAACCGTAAATATAAAACAAGACCTCCTAAATCTGTATCTACTGAGGCACCTACTGATAATTAAATTATGCAAACCTTTAATTTTTTCACTCTACCCTATTTGCTAATATAATAATAATAATAATAAAAACAACTTTAAATATCATAATCTTATGATATTTACACTGATTATAGAAACGTTTACGCTTTATTCTTATTCACATATAATTCCTTTGACATTGTCTTAATTATTTTGTTATCTAACTTTATTTGGGCGTCTTCCACATCTCCTAACATTAATCGCATCATTTTATAACAGAATTCGTTATTACGAGTTTCCATTATTTCACAATCTGGGTGGGCAGATTTCCATTTTGGAACTGTTCTACAATTGTTCATCGTAACACGGTTTAATATTTTTCGTAGTTTGGTTAGCTCCTCTGTGTCCTTACTCCATTCATCTTTATCTTTGATATACATCGTTTCTCGTTTGATGTCCGTACAATGTATAGGTCGCTTTGTGATATCCATACCCTTTAAACGTTCCATGATCATCTTGGTCATACCATTTACATACCCATGATGTCCTATGTATTCTATCTCGTCTATTTGTACATCAAGATTACCAAGGAAGTCTGTTATGTTCATTGCGTCCTTACATGTATCATTGAGGAAAAAATTAAGATTGAATTGGTTGTTGTTTGTGGTGTTATTAATCGTTTTTCCTTCTTTGTATATTTCCACCATCTGTGTTTGTGTATCTTGAAGTTGTGATTGAGTTTGTTGAAGTAGTGATTGAGTATCCTGCATTTGTTTATTTTGCTCCACCATGAGTTGTTTGAATTCTTGATTTTCACGAAGCAATTCCAAAACCATATTTGGTTGGTTACCAATATCATTCGGTGGTGCAGTTGTATTTACATTTTCATCTATATCTATATTAGCAGTATTGCTTTCAGTATATGTACACCTATGCTTGTGATACCATAAACTATTTCGGGCTTTATATACCTTACCACATTCGCACTCAAAAAATTCGGCATTTTTTGGCATTTTTTCCGTTCTATTTGTTCTATTTTTGTGTTTTGCAGTCAACACGTGTTTGTCCCAATTACTTTTTTTGCTGCATTTAAATTTGCAAAATTCACATGAGTAATTTTCGGCATTTTTTGGCATTTTTTTTCGTTCTAAATGTTCTATATATTTAGAACAGAAAAAATGCCTAAATCATTTTTCCGAAAAGTATATTTTTTTTTTTCAGTAACAAACTGTTTTTATAAATTCGGGTTTTGCTGCATTATGCTCACAACTGGTTTTTCGTGTTTTTTCCGAAAAAGAAATGGCTGGACTTTTCAAAAATGGACATTTTCAGAATGTCCTTTTTTCGAAATCTGAAAGAGTTTTTTATTTTGTGTTTTTTCTGATAACTATATAAATTGAATATAGGACTTAAAGAACCAACCAATAATTTCACTAATTTGTGGGATTTATAAAAAGTGCCGTGCCATTTTAAATCTTCAAAGGTGTAAATGTTATTCTTCCTCCGTTTCTTCTACTGGGTCATCTTCTATTTCTGTGGATGTTTCTTCTGAGTCTAACGCGATAATGGTAGTAGATACTCGTTTTTGTATATTTTGTTGTTGCATTAAGTACAAACAAGTGTCTGGTAAATAGGCAATACCATTCATAATAGAATTGTATGTACAGCTTGTCACAAACGTTTCGGGATTATTATCATATTTAACACTGTACCACCAATATGGCGGAATACTCACGGTGTAACCAGCATTAACATCAAATTCTAAAAACCTGATTTTCTCCATTTCATGTAAATATTTGCGTTGTGGTTTCCATAAATTAACTGGCGACCAGAATTCATACATGTCATAATCTTTATTTTGGTATAGATATTTGGTACTTTTCCATGGAGTCATTTTAATAGAAATTTTACCAGTAATGACAGTTAACAGTGTGCGTTCATTCTTGTGATATCTTAAAGGTGTAGATGTATTTTTGGAACCAACTAATATATCATATTGTGAATTCATAGTGAATGGTGGTTTAAAAAATTCATCGTTGGTCTGGAATGTTTTCAATAAACCAGCTTCGTCAATAGTAGTATGATTATTTTCTATAAAATAGGAAGACTTAGTATCAGTAGTCATAAGGGTTTCTGCACTACGGAATGGCATAATAGTAAAATCAACGGTTGGTGTGTCTGCATAATAGTCGCGAACATCTTTAACCTTTACATCATAGGAGTCAAGTATATCTAAATGTTCGTGGTCTAAGTCATTAAAGAATTCAGGGTGAGTAGATTTGTAATAAAATAATACGGGCTGTTTGATGTTACATACTTCTTGTAAATGAGTATTAGATACATAATCCATTTCATATATTTCCATATCTTCTCCCGTTTTATATTGATGTATTATGTGTATATACATGAATAGGATAAGTATAAATAAAAAAATATGAAAGAATGCGTTCATAAAAATATGCTATATATAATAACATATTTTTATCTTGTAGTCATTAGAACGAAGAAAGTTTAATCATTATCATCGCCGATTTTTGGGGCAAGATAAAATGTGAAATGTGCGTTATCATCATCTAATGCATATATAATTTTCATTGGAAAATCTTTAATAAGATGAATTTCAACATCCTTAGATAATTTATTATACATACAAATATTATGCAACATACTTAGACTAAATGATAATTTCATAACTTCTCCTTCAGTAATAGAATATTCGGTTAAGTCGTCAATATTGATATCAACTAACATTTTTCCAGCTTCGATGCTTATAGAATGCAGTATAATTTTATCCTCAGTGCAATGAATCTCAATTGTATCACCAAATATTTTCAGTTGATTTATTAAATTAGCAAAATTCGTGGAATCTATGGAAAATTCAGCCTCACTTTCAGTATCTGGAATGGCCATTAATTCACACTCTAAATCAATTAGCGGTAGTTCAAATCGTTTATTAAATATAGATGTGTTATTAGATGAAAAATTTACAAAGAGTTTATCATCGTCTTCATTGTATATAATTTGTATATTTTGTGATTTATCACGTGTATTTAATATTTTAAATAACATAGTAGCTGGTATGCCGAGTGTAATTGAAGCAGCACTGTTGTGTTCATATTCATCAAACCATGTGGACGGTAATGATAATTCAAATACCGAAACTCGCGCAGAATCCATAGATTGCATGAACATTTTCTCTTTATCGAATGTAACATTTATATGTTCTGTGAATAACCGAATATATTGGAATAGTAATCCGAATATTTCGGCCTTTCCTGTACTATTTATGGTAATATTCATATATTACTATACATTTTTATATTTTAAACCCTTTACCTAATTACTTTTATTTTTGTAATAGACATTTTACACCCTTGAAGATTTAAAACGCCGTTTTCACAGAGTAAAAATAATCAAAAATGTAAAATCAATAATAGGAATTTCACCTACGATGGTCTAACTTTTTCCACTTCTTCTTTGGTATTGGAAGTGGTGAAAGACGAAAATTGAAAACACGCAGGGCGTTCTTGCTTCTCTATCCAGCACTTTATACTATGAAATAATAATTTTTGTATAATTACGATGAAATATTTTGTGAATCTGTCAATTCAAGTTTTACAAGATTATCTTGAGAGTTAGAAACCGATAGCAATTCTGTATTATCAGCAGATGTTATTGTTTCATTTCCTAAATCAGATAATATATTAATACGTTCATCATATAACGTTTTATTTACATTCATGGTATATGTCTGTAATTGCATAACAATATCTTTTAATGAATTCATTTCAGTTACAATCATTTCAAACCGACTATTAAATTCATCAACAATCACAGGTAAATCTTCTGTATTATTACTACTATTATTTTGTACAATAGTTTCAATCTGTTTTAATCTTTGGTCCATTGTAGTTATAACTTGTTGGATGGTCATTTGTTTGTTATTGGATTGAGGTGGTGTTGGTTTCTCAATCGTAGGGGTGGGAGCTTGTTGTTGTGTAACACGTCTACGTATTGCTGCTGCATTTGAAGAACTCATATTAGATATACAAATAGTACAAAACTATTTAAATGATTTATTTAATATAATATATAAAATGTTGAAAAATGTGGTTGAAATAAATAAATACAAAGATAGGGATATTACAAAGGGGAGACATGAAGAGTACCAATATTTAAATCTTTTGAAAGATATTATGAACGAAGGTCATGATGAGGTTGGACGAAACGGTAATACTCGCTGTGTTTACGGTGCTGCTATGCATTTCTCTCTTGAAAATAATATAATCCCAAATTTAACCACTAAAAAGACAGCTTGGAAAACATGTCTCAAAGAATTATTATGGTTTATATCTGGTTCTACTGATACCAAAATTCTTACCGACCAAAAAGTTCATATTTGGGATGGAAATACAACATCAGAATTTCTGGAATCAAGAGGATTATCGCATTATACACCAGGTCGGCAAATTGGACCACTTTACTCGCACCAGTGGAGGTATTGGAATGCTAAATATGAAACTGATCCCAATACAGATTATACTGGTAAAGGAATAGACCAATTACAGAATGCAATAGATATGCTAAAAGACCCAGCGCAACGAACAAGCAGAAGAATTGTTATCTCCGCATGGAATCCTGAACAATTAGACGAAGGTGTTCTTCCCAGCTGCCATAGTTTTTTTCAATTTAATGTTGTTGATGGCAATAAATTAAGTTGTTCTCTCACAGCCAGATCTCAGGACGTTTTTTTGGGTGAACCATTCAATATAGCATCTTACGCTTTCCTTACACACTTAATTGCAAAACATTGTGATTTAGAACCGTATGAATTTATTTTATATGGTGGTAATTGTCATATCTATGATGATCATTTTGACCAAGTTAAAGAACAACTAACAAGAGAACCTTATCCATTCCCTGCATTAGAAATATTAAATAAAAGAAATAATATTAATGATTATGTAATTGAAGATTTTAAAATTCATGATTATCAACATCATCCACAGATAAAGGGGGCGATGAGGGCATAATTTTTGTAAATTAAATTTAGTAGAACCGCATATTTTTTATTTTCTAATGGGTTTCTATAGAATTAGTAAAATGGAACTATTACAAGAAACAGCAGATATTACAAAGAAATCATTTTTATCTCACGTATTTTCTATGACAGAAGAAAGTAATGCAGAGGTTTTAAATGTAATTCAATATTCAACAATGGGTGTTGTACCAGTAGTTATGTTGAATAAATTAATTCAACGTTTTGTACCCGAAGCAGATCCTGAGAAATCTTCTCTTGAGATTTTGTTGGAAGTATTTATTCAATTAGTTGTAATGTTTAGTGGAATTATATTTATTCATCGTATTATTAATTATTTACCAACATATAGCGGATTTAAGTATGAATCATTGAATTTAACCAATGTTATACTCGCGTTTTTAATCATTGTATTAAGTATTCAAACTAAGTTAGGCATAAAGGTGAATATTTTAGTAGACCGTTTACATGAATTGTGGAATGGTCCAGATTCTAAAGAAGGTATGAAAGAAAAAGGCGTACGTAGAAAACCAAATAATAAAGAACATATGACAAGCCAAGCAGATTATTTAGACCATAGTGGTACACAAAATGGTATATTTCCCCCAGGACCAGTCGCAACTACTCATCAAAACTCGGTGATGGAGTCGTATGACCATATGATGCAAGGTGGAAATGTGCATACAGAAATGAATAGTCCAATGATGAATATGGGTCCAGCACCTGCCAATGGAGTATTAGGTTCTTCTGCATTTGGGTCATCATTTTAGACCGTTGAACATTCAAAATGGAACAATTTGTGTGTTCAACAACCAGATACCACCCAGCAATTTGTAATAACGCCCGAAGGGCGTTCCATTTCAAATGTGCGGCGGTATACTTAATCAATTTTAGCATAATATAGGTAAATTACAAATAGAGTTGTAATTTACAAAAAATAATATAACTGTAATGTAATTACAATGCCAAATGATAACCAAGAATTAAAAAATAACGAAATAACTGAGAATGTATCATTAGATGTTGAACATATTGATAATACTCTTGGTACAGAAATACCATTACCAGAAGATGAACCAGATGATGAACCAGATGATGAACCAGAAGATGTAGATTTACATTTGAATCACAATAATAAAATAGATTGGTTTCAACAAACAGAATATATAGTTTTTAGTAATGAATTAAAATCAATGCAAAGAAATAACGTAATTATTTTGAAAGAATGTAAAGATAATAAACGATTGTTAGATTTAAAATATGATGATTTAAATACAATTGTAAATAATATTCAAACCTCTGTTATCTTTTTTTCAACTTTATCTGGGTTTATTCAAGCAACCCGAATACAATTTACTATGCCTGATGATATTAGTTCAATTATTTCGATTACGATTGCTACTTATATTTCACTGGTTCTTTCTATTTCAAAATATTATAAGTTGGATGAAATAAAAGAAAAAATCCAAACATTACGCGAAAAGTATTCATTGCTTCATAATAAGTTAGACCATCGTATGGATGTAATTGGTCCATGGGGAGCAAAGAAATTATGGATACATCAAGACCCAGTTCAAAAATTTAAAGAATGGAAAATGGTTTGTAAAGAATTGGACGATGATTATGAAGATATTATAAAAGATAAGCAATCATTAGTGACTGAATTTGAAATAATTATGGATACAAAATCCCGAAATGCATACTTTATTAAAAATAGACAATATAATTATGCAAATCGTGAATTATTATATGCTTGGGATAAAAAAGAAACAGAACTGGAAACTCGTATAACAAAAGAACAAGTGAAGCGTCGTCCTTCCTCTATTAAATTACAACATGAGGAATTAGACAATTGGGGGGATGAAGTCTAACCAGTATACAAACGTCCAATGGTGTATTTTGTTATACATAAAGTATAACAAAATATGTGAATTATTTTTTTTTTACACATTTGAATCCACTGTCACGTCTATATCCTCTTTTGCACGTTTTGTTACATCGGTTAGTAAAAGGGTTGAGCTCTTTATCTACAGGGCATCTTTTGATGGTTTTCGTTGTTTGTGTATTTTTTCCTGTATTCTTTTTTCTACATAAGAACTTTTCATTGCGTTCAAAACCGTTTTTGCATACATTTATACAGCGGTTGGTTTTAGGATTTAATTCTTTACCTGTTGGACATGCGAGTATTAATTCATCTAAAAATTTTTTCGTTGTTTTGGGCATATTTTGTTCGTCCTTTTTGTCTTGTTCCTTTACTGAACCGTCTACTAATAAATGGTTTTCAAATCTCATATTATATTTATCCAATAAACCATTACTTTTTAATATAGTTTCATATTTGATAATTACTTCGGTAGGTGATGGACGTTGAAATACATTACTATGTATCATACTGTTAAACAAATAAGACAAATCATTTACTAATTTTTTATCTATGAATTTTTGTGTTCTTGTGAGCATAGATAATAAACTGAAACCGATTCCAAAATTATCTAATGTTTCCATCGATGTTTTTAAAAATAAATCATAATCTGATTTTTTTAGGACGTGACACATTTTAGCAAATCCTTGCAACGTTCGTGCTCTTAATTCTTTTTGGGTTTCACGCTGAGAATCGTGCATATAATGTTCAACTTGGTTGAATGCATACGTGTAATATTTACGAAATAAATTTCTTATATGCTGTAATTTTTGTTGACCTTCAAAATCAATTAATTCTCTATACTCAAGTTTGTTATATAATATAACTTCTGCTGGAAAAGACCAATGTATTCCATAAGGATAATCATTTTTGTTTGCAGCATTTTTCATTTTTAGCATTGTAGTCATTAAACCAAAATCGATAAAATTCACACGACCGGTTTCGTCATTATACACTATATTTTGTTGTTTTAGATCATGATGAACAAATTTTTTATCCATTAATACTTTTGAACCGTATAATATACGACTCATGTCTAACCAAAATTCTTCCATCTTACGTGCAGTGAGACGATTTTCTGGCATAGATTTAAATTTATCTTCTATACCAGTTAAATCAGCTCCTCCATTTTTTAATAACAATAATTTATAATTGTTTATATTTTTACTATCAAATCTTCTGCAATCATTTATAGCTGTTTTGTTTTTTTCGCCTTTATCAACATCACAAGAATCTGGTTCTCCTAAATAAAAATCTTCTTTCTTATCCGCTTTTTGAATTAATTTAAACTCTTTTAATTCAGCATCTGCGTGTCTTTTGATTAATAATTTTGAAACGTTATTCGGGTCAGGATCATAATTTTTATTTTTGCATTTTAAAGCTGGTTTATGAACACACCCATAACTACCCTCTCCTATTACTTTTGATGATGGCATTTGGTATATTCTATATGGATATAATTGTGTATTTATTTGGATAAAAAATCCATACTATTTACAATTTCCATTTTACGCATAGATTGTTCAAATGTATTTTCCCTTTCGAGATTAGCAAACAAGTATTCAGTGTTTGGACTGTCTTCGTTTTTTTTAATTTGTTTGTAAATAACATTGATTTTGGATGTGATGGTTTGAATCGTAGGTTTATTAGTTATTAATTCAATATTTGTTGGAATTGTTTCTGTAATAAGTGATACAGCAAAGTATAGCAAGAACCTACGTTTTTTGCTTGAAGCAGTGGTATATTTAATACAAAAAATACGAAAAAGAGAACTTAATAATTGAAAACAATATGGGCTTTTTTTCTCAGCATAATGAAACATAGCTTCCCATAAAATCCAAATAAGGTCTTGTTTGCATTTTGGTTCTACTGGATAATTCCGTGATTCACTGTGACACGGGTTTTTTCGTTTTTTGCATATTTGTTGAAATTCAATAATCCATTCAATCCAATAACACGCGTTAACCATATTTAATTTGTCTGGTGAAATATTGTATGCAAATTCATTGGCTGCAATGTATAATTCTTTAGGGTCATCTTTTTTAAATATAGGCTCAATGTAGGAAATATTTGGTGCTATTAATTTTTCAGACATTTGTGTTATGTCAAACTCTTCCTCACGATCTATTTTAATAGGTTCAAAACTATTGCGTTTGTTTGAATTGGCTAATACACCAATAATTTCAGCAAATAGAGAACGTATAGTAGGGTGATTTCTTAATTGTAATTCATTTAAGTATTGTCCCTGACTCATTATATTACGAAATATATCATATCTTTTTTCGGCATAGCATAATATTTTAGGATTACCTAAATGAATGTGTTTACCTACATAATATAGAATCGTTTCCCAAACCTCCATAAAATGTCCAGCACATATTAGCTCAGCACACCAATAACACGCAGGTTCTATGCGTCCTTTTTTTAGGTTCTCAATTAGTTGTTTGCGAACTTCTGTTTTTTTGTAATTTGAAAAGGATATACCTTTGAATTGGGTAGGAGTACGTATATCATTAATTTCAGTGTTATCGTTTACCTTTGGAATATTTGATTCGTCCATTTTATTTTATTCTGTATGTGTAAAAAAATATAGAAAAATAAACTTATTTAAGTTAATGACTCAAATGCGTATTCGTATTTTTTCAAGTTTTTGTGATAGTGCAGAAGCAAAAAGAATAGTAGATCAATGTTCATATTATGAGAATTCACCAGGTTCTCCATTTTTATCCTTTACTTCCGAAGATAATTACACACACGTAATTATTTGGAATACAGCTATGCCGAAAATTCGTGAAGGGGTACCTATAGAAAATGTTATTGGTTTTGCATATGAACCATGGGTTTACTTAGGATTAACAAAACAGTTTGTAGAGTATGCAAAGCAATACATATATAAATATTATATAGGTGACCAATTAAATTTACCAGCACCATTTATCGAAGGAAATGGATATTTAACATATAATGCACGATTGCCCGTTTTAAAACCAAATGTTAATAGAATGTCATTAATGATAAGTCAAAAAACGCATCAGCCAGGTCATAAATATCGTCACATATTAGCTAATGCAATATTAAAGACAGATTTACCTATAGATATCTATGGAAGAGGATGTAAATTTTATAAAAATGATTCACGCATAAAAGGGGGGTTTGAACAGTATGAAATGTATGATGGTTATGAGTTTCATATTTGTATTGAGAACATTCAAAGTAATCATTATTTTAGTGAAAAACTAATAAATTCATTATTAACAAATACAACTCCTGTATACTTGGGTTGTCGTAATATAGATGAATATTTTCCAGATAACGTCGTTCATTTAACTGGAGAACCGAATCAGGATATGCAATTACTAACAGATATTTGTACAAATCCAGACAAATATAAGAAAGATATTGATATTGAAACGATTGATAAAAAGGTTTCTGTAAAACATAATATAACTGAAATACTAAAAGAAATATAAAACCTATTATA
>Ga0233448_1000365_pt1 | contig 51101 bp, 47 predicted proteins | sample SI_124_October20_2_FD_183015 | JGI IMG/M metagenome (GOLD analysis project Ga0233448, IMG submission 183015) | Seawater microbial communities from Saanich Inlet, British Columbia, Canada - SI_124_October2016_150_MG | ecosystem: Environmental > Aquatic > Marine > Inlet | place: Canada: British... | reverse complement strand
GATTGATCTGATTGAGCAAAACCATAGCACTAGTTGTTCTAATGCGAGGTTTTGTGATTAAAGATCAATCGAAAATGACGTGAAGATGGAAGAAATATGTCCAGGTTATTTAATTTTCATTCCTTAGGGACGATTCAAAAATAACCTTTACAATTTGCGAAGAAATATTGTTCACAGGTCAGGCACGAAAAAAGGCGCATAGTCGAACCATGCAACTGTTTGAGTGACATAGCTTGTGGACAAAGAGCGAGCAAATGTAAAGATTAATTTTGAATCGTCTTTTAGGGAAAGTAGTTAAATAACTTTTACAACTCAGTCAATTGTTTGAGTAATTTTAATATTTAGAACTATGCATAATAATAATTTTTATATTTCTGAAAACAGAATCATTCTTGATTGCAGTTCAACTGTGTCTGAATTATTGGGTTATCTTCCTGATGAATTGCTTAATAAAGAATCTCAGATGATTTTTCCTGAGAATTTTTTATCAAATGATAAGTCATCCAACGTTCAGCGAATTGTTGCCAAGCATAAGCAAGGGCATGATTTACTGATTAATATATTAGTGACTCAGGTGGTAATCAGGACGCCAGTTTGGGTCGTTCGAGTGATTTCAAAAAATGATCATGCGATTGCTACGTTGCAAGGAATGATTTTATCGTTATTACAAAGTGAAGTCTCTTTAATCAAAATATTTAGGCAAATATCAGATCAACTAAAACAGTCCGTTGCCTGCTATCCTCATTTGTTTTTATTGTTTGATGAGGATAATCCAATTATCTGTCAGTCATCAGGTGCTTTAGACTTAATGTCTGTCGAGACTTTTGCGCTTGAAATACAAGCAAAACCTGAAAATTTACAACAATATAAAACCATAACACGAAATGCTTTATTGAAAGATTATCCTCGTCTGGGTAGCTGTCTGGAAGTATTGAATGTGCCTGCTGTGATTAGTTATCCTGTTCATGATAAAGAACTATTAATTGGTGCAATTATTGTTTTTATCGATAATGACTTTGGTATTTCAAAGTGTGATTTTGATTTGCTAGAAGTCTCTGCTTTTCTTGCGACACATGCTTTTGAACATAAGCAGGCCGAACAACTGCTGAAAGTTTCTTATGATACTGCAATGAACAGTGCTAAATTGAAGTCTGAGTTTTTGGCAAATATGAGCCATGAAATCAGAACGCCAATGAATGGTGTGCTAGGTATGTTGTCCTTATTGGAAGATACAGAGATTGATGATGAGCAAAAAAGTTATGTGTCGTTGGCACAAAACTCAGGTAATAGTTTGCTGGCGATTATTAATGACATTCTGGATGTTTCAAAAATGGAAGCAGGCAAACTTGAAATTCAACTGACTGAGTTTGATATTCGGGTTTGCGTGCAGGATTTGGTGGAAATAAATTCAGTAAAAGCTCAGGAAAATGATGTTGATATCGCTTATTTAATTGATGCTGAAGTGCCTGCCCTGGTTAATGGTGATCCCACCCGAGTGAGACAAGTTATTACCAATTTATTAGGAAATGCTGTCAAATTCACAGACTTTGGTGAAATTATAGTCAGTGTTGGGGTGACGGAGGAAGATGATGAGCACATTGAATTGCGTGTTGAAGTCAGCGATACAGGCGTTGGTATTAGTCCTGATGCTCAAAAGAAAATTTTTGAACCTTTCAGTCAAGAGGATGGTGCCGATACCAGAAAATATGGTGGAACAGGACTTGGTTTAACAATTTCAAAACAGCTGATTGAAAAAATGGGTGGCAAAATTGGTGTCATCAGTGAGCTGGATCATGGCAGTATTTTCTGGTTTACCATTAAATTGAAAAAGGTATGCAATACCATTGCATCTATGCCCGTAGAAACTTCATTGGATCAGTTGAAAATTTTGGTGGTTGATCGAGATGAAGCCAATAAAATGGTATTGAACCATCATTTTTCCCAGTGGAATATTGCATTTGAAGAGGTTAATACGCCAGAAGAAGCATTTAATAGTTTTTATTCAGCGATACAATCAGATAAACCATTTGATGTGGTGATTTTTGATATGTTCATCAGCGATGAAATGGATGGCATTGAATTTGTCACCAAATTGAAAGAAAAATCACCTCCAATTGGGACTCGTTATATTATTTTAACTTCTTTTGGTAAGCAAGGTGATGGCAAAACAGCCATGAATAATGGTATTTATGCTTATTTTACCAAGCCTGTTAGACCCAAGTATCTGTATGAATGTTTGTTAAAAATTCAAACAGAAGAGCCAGAAGAAATTGTGTCCTCAGCAGTGCCCGTTGTAAAAAAAGAGAATAGCACTCCATTGACTGAGGAAAAACCAGCTAAGATAGTCACGGAACATTCATTGAATGAAGAGATTTATTCTAATAAAATAAGTGTGTTGGTGGTGGAAGATCATTTGGTTAATCAGAAGGTCGTGGTTGCCTTTTTAAGTAAAATGAATATTAGAGCCGAAGTAGTGAATGATGGTTCTGAGGCGGTCAATGTTGTACAGGATAAAACATTTGATTTAATATTAATGGATTGTCAAATGCCTGTTATGGATGGCTATGAAGCAACAGAAAAAATCAGAGAGCTGGAAAAAACAACAGGTGAGCACACCATTATCATTGCCATGACGGCAAGTACAATGCCTGGAGATAAAGAAAATTGTTTGGCAATAGGAATGGATGATTATGCCAGTAAACCCATCAGTATAAAAATATTGGTTGAATTGCTGACAAAATATTTTAGTGACAAATTTGTTATTCCAGATGAATTGTATGGGAAATATTAGTGCCCGCTCCTAAACAAGATTTATCAACATTAAAATTTCTCGCCATTGATGACATGGCAACTCACCGGGATTTACTGAAAAGTATGTTATGGCGAGCCAATGTTCGTTCAATTGATTTGGCTTGTGATGGCGCAGATGCCATAAAACATATTAGTCAAAATACCTATGATGTGATCTTGTGTGATTATAACTTGGGTGATGGTCAGGATGGTCAGCAAGTGCTTGAAGAAGCCATGACTCGGAATCTTCTGCCTTATGCCACGTTGTATGTGATGATTACAGCTGAAAACACATCAAATATGGTGATGGGGGCAATGGAATATAGTCCTGATGACTATTTAATAAAACCAATTAATGAGCAGTTATTGACTTTGAGAGTCAGTCGATTGTTGGAAAAGAAAAGTATTTTCAAAGAGGTTTATAAGGCATCAACAAAAAAAGATTACGAAACGGCCATTAAATTATGTGATGAGCTGATTAAAACACATCGGAAAATGGCATTAGAAATTTTCAAAACCAAAGGTGGGTTTTGTCTTAAAGCTAAAAAATTTGAGGCGGCTGAAAAAGTTTATAGTAGCGTATTAAAAAAGCGGGAATATCAATGGGCGTCCTTGGGTTTGGGGGAAGCGTTATTAGAACTGGAAAAATATGATGAAGCTAAAAAGTTATTTAATAAGCTCATTATAGTCAATCACAATTGTGTTGAAGCTTATGATTTTCTTGCTATTTTATATTTGCAAACAGATGATAATATCAAGGCTCAGGAAGCATTAGAGCAAACAGTACGAATTTCGCCTAAGTCATTGGTGAGGCAAAGAAAATTGGCAAATGTTGCCTATGATAATGAAGATTATGTCGTGGCAGAAACTGCTTTTCAGCGAGCTATGTTTTTGGGTGAGCATTCCTATTTGCGCCTGGTTGATGATCATATTGGAATGGCAAAAACTTATGAAAAGCAAGGTGAGCGAGACAAAGTAAAAACAATGTTTTTCAACATTCAAAAATTTTTTAAAAACCACCCAGAATCCAGAATAAGGGCTGAAATTGCCAATAGTTTAATGATAAAAGAGTCTGGAGATTATTTTCAGGCAAAAATAATGTTTGAAAAGCTAAAAAAAGCTTTTGTAAACCTTAATCTACGCCAGGCTGAAGATGAATTGGTTGCCGATATGGGGGCGATTTGTATTGAATTTGGAGATGAAGAAACAGCAAAAAACAGTGCTTTGAATACCGATTATATATTAGATGAAATAGCAAAAAATAATGAAAAATATAAAAAAATAAATCAGGATGGCATGGCTTTCTTTAAGCAGGGAGAGTTCAGCAAAGCAATTGAAGAATTTTCAAATGTTGCAGAACTTCAGCCTGAAGTCATCAGCTTCCAATTAAATGCAGCTCAGGCAATTATTAAACTCACTGAAAATGGCGAGGGAAATGATTCATTGAAAAAACAAATGAAGGCATTTTTAGAGGCTGCTCGGCAACTTGATAGGAGTAATGAACGATTACAAAAATTGAAGGATATTGCTAAATCACTCTAGGAGGCTGTCTGAGAATGTAGGTTTTCGTCAGAACAAGGAAAAATTTGGCGAAAAAGCACAGTTTACTGGTGTAAATGAGCATTTTGAGCCGAATTTTAACGCAGTTCTGGCGGAAAGATGCGTTTTCGGACAGCCTCCTAGTCCCAGCGATCATCCCTAACTTGTACCATACCATCAACAACCTGAACTGGAAATTTAGCGGTTGCACTATAAGCAGGAACACAGGTGGCTTCACCTGTTTTGATATTAAATTTGGCGCCATGATGAGGGCATTCTATTTCTTCATCTTCTACAATACCGCCTTTTAAGCAGATATGATCATGTGTACAAATGTCTTCCAAGGCAAAAAAATCACCTTTAATTTTAAAGACTAAAATTTCTACATCATCCAAATCACCGCTGACATAGTGGCCTTCTTCAATTTCAGATTCATTGACAATATTAATCCATTCAGACATTACATCATACCCAGTTCAAGTTTAGCGGCTTCGGTCATTCTATCCATTGTCCAGGGTGGTTCCCATACCAATTCAACGCTGACGTCACTGACCCAATCAAGACTTTTCACTGCATTTTCGACAGTGCCTGGGAATGTTTGTGCAACAGGGCATCCAGGTGCTGTTAGTGTCATGTCTATCAAAATAGAATTGTTGTCACCTAAGTCGATTTTATAAATGAGTCCCAAATCAAAAATGTTAACAGGGATTTCAGGATCAAAGACCGTTTTTAAAACATCGACAACTTGATCAATGAGTTTGTTATCAATATCATCTGGGGTTAAATCATTCATTCAATGTCCTACTCAGTACTGATGGTTGATTGCTTGTTGTTCATTGCTGCCTGCATAATGTGCCAGCCTAATGTGGCACATTTAACTCGCATTGGAAATTCTTTGACGCCAGAAAGAATGGTTAATTTACCCAGTACACTTTGGTCTACTTCCAGATCGTCTTCATCGGTTAATAATTGATGAATATTTTGAAAAATGACGTTGGCTTCTTGAGTTGATTTTCCGATTAATATTTCTGTCATCATTGACGTTGAAGCGGTTGATATAGCGCAACCTGTTCCTTCAAAGCCAATGTCAGTGATGGTGTTGTCTTCAATGGTTAAATGTAAAGTAAATTCATCACCGCATAATGGATTGTGCCCATGAGCAGAATGGTTTGTATCATCTTGTTTTTTATTGAAATTTCTCGGGTTTCTATTGTGGTCGAGAATGATTTCTTCATAAAGTTCTCTGAGTCCATCCATTATTTAAAAATCTCCTTGGCATGGATAATGGCATCGATTAAACGATCAGCATCATCCAAGGTATTGTAAAATGAAAACGATGCTCTGGTGGTTGCAGGTACTTGAAAAAATCTCATGGTAGGCATAGCACAATGATGGCCTGCACGGATAGCAACGCCTTGTTTATCTAGGATGGTCCCCATGTCGTGTGGATGTATGCCTTCAACCTGAAATGAAATAACGGCTGTTTTATTTTTAGCTGTTCCAATGATTTTGATGTCTTTTTGATCTAGCAATGCGTCTGTTGCGTAAGTCAGTAAATCATGTTCGTAGTTTTTGATATTTTCCAAACCAATTTTATTGAGATAGTCAATGGCTCCACCCAGGCCGATAACGCCTTCAATATTGGGTGTACCAGCTTCAAACTTATAGGGCAGTTTATTGTATTGTGTTTCTTCAAAGGTAACTTGCAGAATCATGTCGCCACCACCCTGATAGGGGGGCATGTCTTCTAAAATGGCTTCTTTGCCATAAAGAATTCCAACACCACTTGGACCATACATTTTATGGCTGGAAAATGTATAAAAATCACAGTCAAGTTGTTGAACATCGATTTGAGTATGAGGACTCGCCTGGGCTCCATCAATTAATACGGGTGTGTTATTTGCGTGGGATTTTTCAATGATTTCCTTGATAGGATTAATTGTACCTAAAGCATTGGAGATATGAGTGATGGCAACCAGTTTGGTTTTAGGCGATAATAATTTATCGAATTCTTCTATTTTCAGCTCTCCAGCATGGTTAATAGGAATGACTTTTAAAATGGCCCCTGATTGCCTACATAATATTTGCCAAGGAACGATGTTGGCGTGATGTTCCATCTGGGAGATGATGATTTCATCTCCTTCTTTAATGTATTTTTTACCATAGCTGGATGCAACTAGATTAATGGCCTCAGTCGCACTCCTGACAAAAATAATTTCATTGTCCTGTTTAGCATTGATAAATGTTTTAAGTTTTGTTCTCACGCCCTCATATGAATTGGTGGCTCTTTCACTCAATTTATGAACACCGCGGTGTACGTTTGAATTGCTATGGGCATAAAAATGACTGATCAGGTCAATGACGCATTGTGGTTTTTGTGTGGTTGCTGCATTGTCAAGGTAGACTAATGGAATGTCATAGACGCGTTGGTCCAGTGCAGGAAAATCTTTTCTAACTTGTTGAACATCAAAGTATTTTGTTTCAATGTTGTCATTTGTTTTGAGTGCCAGATTACTGTTCATTCTTAGGCATTTCCTTTACCTGTCATATTGATATTTTGTTGTTTTGAAAAATCCATCATACGATTAATTGAAATCATCGCTTGTTGTCTTAAGTTTTCATCAATGATAATTTCATTACAATTGCTTTCTAAAACATGCTCCAAACTTTCTAGATGATTGAGTCCCATCCATGGGCAATGAGCGCAACTTTTGCAAGTTGCTCCAATGCCCGCATTGGGTGCTTCCATAAAGGTTTTGTTGGGGGATAGTTGTTGCATCTTATAAAAAATACCACGGTCTGTTGCTACAATAAATTTTTGATTATTCAGTGTTTGAGTTGCCTTGATGAGTGCTGAAGTTGAGCCAACCACATCTGCCAGTTCAATGACCGACTCAGGTGATTCAGGATGTACCAGAATTGCGGCGTCAGGGTGGGTTATTTTTAACTGAGATAGTTCAGTTGCTTTAAATTCTTCGTGAACAATGCAAGAGCCAGGCCATAAGATCATATCTGCCTGGGTTTCTTTTTGGATGTAATGTCCAAGATATTTGTCAGGAGCCCATAATATTTGTTCACCTTGTTGGTGTAAATGGCGAATAATTTTAAGTGCAATGCCAGAGGTAACCACCCAGTCTGCTTTTGCTTTGACTTCAATGCTGGTGTTTGAGTAGACAACAATTTTTCGATCAGGATGTTGTTGGCAAAAGTCAGAAAATTCTTGTATTGGACATTCAAGGTCAAGCGAGCATTCTGCATTGAGATCAGGCATTAATACTGTTTTTTCTGGGTTTAATATTTTGGCTGTTTCACCCATGAATTTAACGCCAGCAACAACCAATGTTTTAGCAGGGTGTTCATTGCCAAATCGAGCCATTTCAAGGGAGTCAGCAACATGACCTCCTGTTTCTTCTGTTAGCTGTTGAATATCAGGATCAGTATAATAATGCGAGATCAGCACTGCATCTCGCTGGATTAACAGTTGTTTAATGCGGTTTATGAGCGCTAAACGTTTGTTGTCTGAAGTGCCTGAGGATTGATTGTCATGGGCCTTTTGCGCAACCGATAAAATATGATTCTTATCAACTTTATAAGGGGCGTAAGAGACCGTATTCATTAAATTTCCTCAGTGGTGCAACAATTTGATAATTTCTGTTGCAACATCTTTTGTAGTGTTTCAACTTTTATTTTGTTAATCATATCATTTGCAAACGCAACTGTAAGTAATTCTTTGGCATTCTTGTAACCAATTCCTCTGGCTTGGAGGTAAAATATTTCTTCAGGGTTTAGTTGACCAACCGTGGCACCGTGAGCACATTTGACATCATCAGCATAAATTTCTAATTGAGGTTTGGTGTCAATTTCAGCATGTTCTGATAATAATAAATTATCATTGGTTTGCTCAGAAAAAGATTTTTGTGCATTTTTATGTACTTTGACTCGACCATTGAAGACGGCTCTTGATCTGTCGGCAAGAATACCTTTGTAGGTCTGCTTGCTGGTTCCATTGGGTTTGACGTGTTCAATGCTTGTCTGGTGGTCAACATGTTGTTGTCCGCTAACGAGATATAAGCCGTTTAAAGTACATTCACAACCTTCTTCAGCAAAAACAGAATTGATTTCATTGCGGGTTAATTTTCCGTCAAAAACAAACGAATGTGAGGTGAATCGGCTGTCTTTATGTTGGTATGTGCTAATGCTGGCAATATGATATGCTTTGCTGCATTCCTGTTGTATTTTAATGTGTTCTACGGATGAGTTTTCTTGTGTAATAATTTCTGTCAGGCTGTTTGTAAAATGCTCTGATTCACCGAAAGTTGCATAATTTTCAATGATTGTTGCTTGACTGTTTGGTTCAGCAATAATTAAGTTTCTGGGTTGAGTCATAGCTGGAGTGGATTGCTGAGTGGTTAAATAAATCAGCTGGATGGGTTTTTTGATGACCTGATTGTTCTGGATTTTAATGTAACTGCCATCATTCATGTAGGCCGTGTTGAGCGCATTGAAGCTTTGGTTTTTTATGTCTGAATATTGAGACAAAAAAGGCTGGATAGTTTCTGAGCTATCGCAAAGCATTTGTTGTAAATTGGTTAAAATTAAACCTTCTTCCGTATTTTTGTCAGACAGTTGCGGTGTGAAGTAGCCATTGATAAAAACCAGATTAAGATATTGATCATCTCGTAGATGGGATATATCTTCTTTCAGAAGTGCCACACAGGGTTTTTCGCATAAACTAAATTGTTTTTTGCCGAACACGTTGGTTTTAGTGTATTTCCACGCTTCATTCTTTTGGTTTGGAAAGCCCAGCGTTTCAAAATTCTTTAAGGCATTATTTCTGGTGTTTTGCAACCATGATAAGTTATTGCCAGGCAGTTCATTGGCAATGCTGTTGATTGCTGTTATGTAAGGTTGAGTGCTATTTGACATGATTTAAGCACCAACTTGTGATGATGAGCTGTTTTGTTCTTTAATCCAGCCATAACCTTTGTCTTCAAGTTCAAGAGCCAGTGATTTATCTCCTGATTTTACAATTTGACCTCCAGATAATACGTGAACGTAATCAGGCACGATATAATCTAATAAACGTTGGTAGTGAGTGATTAAAATAACAGCACGATCAGGACTTTTTAGCTGGTTAACACCACTGGCAACAATTTGTAGTGCATCGATATCCAGTCCAGAGTCGGTTTCATCTAAAATGGCTAAATCAGGTTCTAATAAAGCCATTTGTAATATTTCATTGCGTTTTTTTTCACCACCAGAAAAACCTTCGTTGATAGAGCGATGGATGAATTTTTCATCCATTTCAACCAGTTTCATTTTTTCTCTGATTAATACTAAGAAATCCATGGCATCTAATTCGGGGAGTCCAAGATGTTTTCTTTTGGCATTGTAGGCCGCTTTTAACATATAAATGTTGCTGACACCTGGGATTTCAACAGGATACTGGAACGCTAAAAAAATGCCGTCACGTGCTCTAATTTCAGGTTCTAATTCTATTAAGTTTTTATCCTTATAGGTGATTGAGCCTTGTGTTATTTCATACCCAGGACGTCCAGACAGTACATTGGCTAATGTGCTTTTACCCGAACCATTGGGTCCCATGATCGCATGAACCTCTCCAGCTTTAACTTCAAGATTTAAGCCTTTTAAAATGGTTTTGTCTCCAATGCTGGCGTGAAGGTTGCTGATGTTTAGCATTTTATATTCCTTGTTGATGTGTATCGGTAATTTTTCGAAGTAAGTAGATGTTTATTAATTTACGGTTATCTACTTATTTATCCAACGCTACCTTCAAGGCTAATGCCTAAAAGTTTTTGTGCTTCAACAGCAAACTCCATGGGAAGTTCTTTGACTACACGTTTGCAGAAGCCGTTGACAATCATGGAAACAGCGTCGTCCATTTCGATGCCTCTTTGGGCAAAATAAAACAGTTGGTCTTCACCAATTTTTGAGGTTGATGCTTCATGTTCAATTTTTGCTGTTGGGTTTTTAACTTCAATGTATGGGAAAGTATGAGCTCCACATTTGTCGCCCATCAGTAATGAGTCGCATTGAGTATAGTTGCGAGCGTTGGTTGCGTTTTTATCGACTTTTACTAAGCCACGGTAGCTGTTTTGTCCTTTGCCTGCTGAGATACCTTTGGATATTATGGTGCTACGGGTATTTTTCCCAAGGTGAATCATTTTGGTGCCTGTATCCGCTTGTTGAGCAAGATTGGCTAAAGCAACTGAATAAAATTCACCAATAGAATTGTCTCCCTTTAAGATAAGGCTGGGATATTTCCAAGTAATGGCAGAACCTGTTTCAACTTGAGTCCAGGATATTTTTGAATTATTACCTCTGCATTCGCCCCGTTTGGTGACAAAGTTAAAAATACCACCTTTGCCATTTTCATCTCCTGGGTACCAGTTTTGTACAGTTGAGTATTTGATGGATGCATTTTCTTTGGCAACCAATTCTACCACAGCAGCATGTAGTTGGTTTTCATCTCGCGTAGGTGCGGTACAGCCTTCGAGGTAACTGACGTAGCTATCATCTTCTGCGATGATCAATGTGCGTTCAAATTGTCCCGTATTTGATGCATTTATACGAAAATAGGTTGATAGTTCCATTGGGCATCGAGTGCCTTTGGGGATATAAACAAAGGAGCCATCACTGAAAACTGCTGCATTGAGTGCGGCAAAATAATTGTCAGTGTAAGGTACGATGGTTCCTAAGTATTTTTTAATTAACTCAGGATGAGTTTTAACGGCTTCTGAAAATGAACAAAAAATAACGCCAAAATCAGCCAGTTTATCTTTAAATGTGGTGGCTACAGATACACTGTCAAATACAGCGTCCACGGCAACACCTGCCAGCATTTTTTGTTCTTCTAAAGGAATACCAAGTTTGTCATAGGTTTTCAATAATTCAGGATCAACTTCGTCAAGACTTTGAGGGGCATCTTTGGGTGTCTTTGGGGCAGAATAATAAACAATGTCCTGATAGTTGATGGGCTCGTAATTGACATGTGCCCAATGTGGTTCGGTTAATGTTAACCAATGCCTGTAGGCTTTTAATCTCCATTCCAGCATGAATTCGGGTTCGTTTTTTTTCTTTGAAATAAGCCTGACAACATCTTCATTTAAACCAGGGGGTAATTCATCAGTTTCTATGTCAGTCACAAAGCCATGTTGATACTCCTGACTTAAAAAATTATCTAGTTGCTGTGCATTCTCTGACATTAAAATCTCCAAAAAAGAGGTGTGTATGCTTTAGTTTTTCTTTATATTTTTAGAATTTATACAATACCTGAGTAAAATAGTCAAGTAATTGGTGTTTGATATAATAACCTTAAGCTTCGAGGGCAAAAATAAAGGGAGTTAAGTTTAGCATAAATTGATTTGAAGTGAAAATTTTATGTTTAAAATGGGTGTTGTGGTTTTGTTGTGATGCAAGGTGTTTATTCATTATTTTTCGACTAAACTTTTTATGATATGACTGAAAAATATAATGGTTCTGCGTAATGAAAAAACAAAAAATAATGACTCAGCAAAAAACTGATTTCAGTATTAGTTTTAGGTCTATGATGGTGGTATTTGTAATGGAGTCAGTGATGATTGCATTTCTTGCCGTCATTGCTATTGGTGGACTTAAGTATTCCCATCAGCAATTATCATCGGTTCTTTTTGAATACGATCAACGAATCTATCATGCAAGTATTATGCGTGATATGGCAAAAGAGCGTTTGGTTAATGTTGCCAGTATCATGTTTGTTGATGATGTTTTTTTAAGAGATGATGTTCGTATGCGGATGTTGAACCATGCTGTTACTTTTATTGAGTCAAGAGATCAGTTGTTTGAGTTAATGAGTAAGGGTGCCAAATTAAAACTTTTGAAGCGGCTTGAACCATTAAAGCAAGCGGAGCCAGTATTGAATGAAATTGCGAGCGTTGCTATTCACTTTCCAGAAAAAGTGAAGCATGCAGATATTTTGATGGCAATTGAATTAAATTCAAAAATTGTTGGAAGTTTATCTGATTTAGTTGAGCAGCAACGAACGGAGGCTTTAAAGGCAGGTGAAAAAGCAAAAACTTTACATCAATTCACTGTTAATGTGATTGGTGTTTTGGGTGGGGTTTTATTTTTATTGAGTATTGTATTGGCTTATGTAATTCGACAGAGAATGAAAGCTAAGTTTGATCAAGTGGCATGTCTATTGAATCAATTAAATGAAAATAATGAATCTCTTGAAAGTCAGGTTGGTGAGCGTACTCAGGATCTTAAAAAGGCATTAGAAAAGGCAGATGATTGTAGTCAGGCAAAAACAGTTTTTCTGGCTAAAATGAGTCATGAGCTACGAACTCCGCTGAATGCCATTATTGGTTATAGTGATATGTTGTTGGAAGATGTAGAGGATGGTGTGCTTCCTGGTTCTTGTAAAGCTGACTTGGTTAATGTGAATAATGCAGGCAATCATTTGCTGGGTTTGATTAGTGATATTTTGGATGTTACCCGAATTGAAGCGGGTAAAATACATATTGAGCTAGCACCGATTAATATTTTGCAGATGATTAATGATGTGAAGTCATTGGTTGAGCATTTAATTATTATCAATCAAAATGAGTTGGTGATTAATGTGCAATCAGATTTGGAAGCGTTTATTGGTGATGAAGTTAGGATTCGGCAAATTATATTTAATTTAATCAGTAATGCTGCAAAATTTACAACAGAAGGTACGATAAATATCAATATTCAACAAATACAATATAGTGGTCATGGTCGTTGGATTGAATTTGTTGTTGAAGATACAGGGATTGGTTTAACGCCTAAGCAAATTGAAATTATATTTAATGATTTTACACAGGCAGAAAATGATACTGCCATAAAATATGGAGGAACGGGGTTGGGGTTATCTATTTCTAAAAGGCTTTGCCATTTGATGGGGGGAGATATATGTGTGCGTAGTGAATATGGTAAAGGCAGTGTTTTTAGTGTCGTGTTGCCATCCATTCATGATTTTTGATATTTATTTTGAATTATTTCTAAGTCATATTATTCTCAATAGTTGTTAATCTTTTTTGATGAATAGCTATTCCTATTTCTTTTCCTTCTAACCCTTTTTTTCTAAAAACTGCCGAAGTAATTGTTTTTGTTTTCTCCGCAAGTTTTCGAAGTAAGTCTGCTTGTGGGTATGGGGTGTTTTCAAAACCTTTGCGTCCTTTTGTATCTGCAATGCAGGTGGTGATGAATGCTTCGAGCATTGAGTTTTGTTTAAAAACACTCAGCTTTTCTAGCAGGGTTAATATTTCAAGGGCTGATTGTTGGTTTAGTTTGTGGAGATGTGTGTGGTATTTTGCGACAATCAAGGCAAAAGTTTTAAATTGGTTTGGAACTTTTAATCGTCGGCATATTTGTTTAATTAATTTTTGTCCATTGGTCTCATGGTCGGGATGTTTGGGTAAATATTCTTTGGCTGTGATGCCTTTTCCCAGGTCATGGCATAATGCGGCAAAGCAGATGGTTTTATCGTCAGATAATTGTCTGGCTAAATCTAAAACCATTAAAGTGTGAGTTCCTGCGTCGCCTTCTGGATGGTGTTGATGAGATTGTGGGGTGGTAAACAGTTGGCTGATTTCTGGGATTATTCTGTCCAAGGCTCCACATGATTCTAATGATCTGAAAAACTGAGATGGCGATTGCTCTTCTAAGGCTTTTGATAATTCGGCCCAAATTCTTTCAGGCACTAAATGATCTACTTCATTGTTTTGTACCATGGATTTCATTAAATGATGAGTTTCATGTGCGATATTAAAGCCAAATTTGGAGAATCGTGCGGCAAATCGTGCTGTTCTTAATATTCTGACGGGATCTTCCTTGAAGGCAGGAGAAATATGCCTCAATAGTCCATTTTTTATGTCGGATATACCATTAAATGGGTCGATTAATTGGCCATCAGTTGATTCGGCTATGGCGTTGATGGTTAAGTCGCGACGAGTTAAGTCGTCTAGTAAACTGATGTTTTTGTCAGTATTGCAGGTAAAACCATGATAGCCATGTCCTGATTTTTTTTCAGTTCTGGCGAGTGCATATTCTTCTTTGGTTTGAGGGTGGAGAAAGACGGGGAAGTCTTTGCCTACTTGCAGGTACCCCAGTTTTAACATTTCATCTGGTGTGCTGCCAACCACTACCCAGTCACGATCTTTGACTGGAATGTTTAATAATTTGTCTCTGACAGCTCCGCCGACTAAATAAATTTCCATGGGTTTATTTGGTGATTTGTTTGATGTCTCTAACTGCTCCATTGGCTGCACTGGTGGTTAGTGCGGCATAGGCTTGTAGCGCAGGGCTAACTTTGCGGTTTCTATTGATGGGTTTCCAGGCATTATTGCCTTTTGCAATCATTGATTGATTGCGTTGTTGGAGTTCATCTTTGGAAAGGTCAACGTTGATAGATCGTTCGGGAATATTGATTTTGATGATGTCGCCTTCTTCAATTAGGGCGATAGCTCCTCCTTCTGCTGCTTCTGGTGATATGTGTCCGATTGAAAGTCCTGATGTGCCACCAGAAAAACGTCCGTCAGTAATTAGAGCGCATTGTTTGCCAAGGCCTTTTGATTTTAGGTAGGTTGTTGGATATAGCATTTCTTGCATGCCAGGACCACCTTTAGGTCCTTCGTAACGGATCACGACAATATCGCCAGGGTTGATTTTATTGTCCAATATGGATGTGACTGCGCTGTCCTGGCTTTCAAATATTCGAGCTTTGCCTGAAAATTTTAATATTTCCTTGTCAACGCCTGCTGTTTTAACAATGCAACCATCAATGGCAATATTGCCAAATAATACGGCAAGTCCTCCATCCTGGCTGTAGGCATTTTTAATGTCTCTGATGCATCCGTTGGTTCTGTCAGAATCTAGTTCATCATAAAATTTGTTTTGGCTAAATGCTTCAGTTGTCGGAACTCCCCCTGGTGAAGCTTTGAAGAATTGTTTACGTTTGTTATCTAGTGGCTTTGTAATATCCCATGAATTAAATGCGTCAAGTAGCGTAGAGCTGTGAACGGTATGGGTTTGGTTGTTGATTAAATTTGCTTTGTTGAGTTCTGCCAAAATTGACATAACTCCGCCTGCTCGATGTACATCTTCCATGTGGTAGAGTGGGGTGCTTGGTGCAACTTTGCATATGTTGGGTACTTTTTTTGATAAGCGGTTAATATCTGACATGTTAAAATCAACTTCACCTTCTCTGGCTGCGGCTAAAAGATGTAAGACTGTATTGGTTGATCCCCCCATGGCGATGTCGAGTGACATGGCGTTTTCAAAAGCATCAAAATTAGCTATGTTACGAGGCAGGGCGGTGAGGTCATTGTTCTCATAATATCTTTTGGTGAGTGAAACAATGATGTGTCCTGCTTCTTGAAACAGTCTTTTTCTTTCCTGGTGTGTGGCAACAAGGCTTCCGTTGCCAGGCAAAGAAAGGCCTAGTGCTTCGGTTAGGCAATTCATTGAGTTGGCGGTAAACATGCCTGAGCATGAGCCGCATGTTGGGCAGGCGCTTCGTTCTGTTTGTGTAGATTCTTCATCGCTTATATTGTCATCAACCGCCGCAATCATGGCATCAACAAGGTCAAGTTTTTTTGTTTTTTTGTTGAAAATTATTTTTCCTGCTTCCATGGGGCCGCCAGAAACAAAGATAGTGGGTATATTTAATCTGAGGGAGGCCAGTAACATTCCTGGTGTGATTTTGTCGCAATTTGAAATGCAAACAATTGCATCGGCACAATGTGCGTTAACCATGTATTCAACTGAGTCTGCAATTAACTCTCTTGATGGAAGACTGTATAGCATGCCGTCATGTCCCATAGCTATGCCGTCATCCACTGCAATTGTGTTGAATTCTTTGGCTACCCCGCCAGCTTTTTCAATTGATCTGGCAACTAATTGTCCCATATCTTTCAAATGAACATGGCCTGGGACAAATTGGGTGAAAGAGTTTGCAATGGCAATAATTGGTTTGCCAAAATCATTTTCCTTCATGCCTGTGGCTCTCCAAAGAGCCCTTGCTCCACCCATATTTCTTCCGTGTGTTGAGGTTTTTGAGCGATAATCAGGCATTGTGTTCTCCAGTTAATTGGGTTGATAATTTTTTTGTTCGTGCTTTTAAGTGGGTGACTAGGAGGCTGTCCGAAAACTCATCTTTCCGCCAACTCTGCGTTGAAAATGGTCTCAAAATGCTCATTTACACCAGTAAACTGCGCTTTTTCGCTAAATTTTGCCTTGTTTTGGAGAAAATCTGCATTCTCGGACAGCCTCCTAGGTCGTGTTGGTATATTGGTTAGTAATTATTGATTGATTTACTGTACAGAGTGCATTGAAATAAGAATATATCTTGGTAAATAATACTATACTTGATGGTTTAGGTGGAATATATATTGAAAATTGTAAAAAATATTTTACATGTGGGTGTTTGGGTTTTAAGTAACGGGAATATAAGTGTGGTAGGAGATTGTTTGAAAATTCATATTTTCAAATTGGCCTAATCACTTGATGTTGGCCAATTATAATTGTGTGTTTTATCAATCACTGTGAAAATATGAATTGCAAACAGTTTTTGGGATTTGTCGAGTTAGAGAAGAATTTATGTTCGGATAGATCCTTTGTCTTTGTGGGCAACATCAACTAATTTATCAACCATTTTCATGTATTCTTCGTTGTATGTGTTTAATAGACTGCCTTCTGGTGCGCAAAAATAATCTTTGCCAGAGATGCCATTTTTTTGTTCATGTGCAATGAATTTTTTTTGCATCTCAAGCATTTTATTGATCAAATCATTTCTTTCGCTCATACGGGACTCCTGATTATTGATTGTATTGAAGTGTTTTTTAAGCAACTTTCAGTAAGTATATCATTAAATTTTAAAAACGTGAATGTTGATGCTTGGAATTTTTAAAAATTTATTTATTTTTTAGGATAAAGCGTTTATATCTTTGTGAGGAATAAATATTCCAAAACCAAAATGCTGCATTGTTCCATAGCCTATTTGCTGTAGTCGTAAAGAGTTTTCGTTATTAAGGTTGGCAATCATAATGCTTCTGGTGCTAATTGTCTTGTCTGGAAATTGGAATGAGTTGGTTTTTCCGCACAGAATTTTTTTTGGTATAATGTCGTGTTCTTGTAGCTTTTGAGCAAAGAGTTGAATGAATTCTTCTTCACTTGCTTCTGGGTTATATGGGATGAATCTTGAAAAAAGTGTTTCATGAGGTGTGACAGGTTTGTAATTGCCGTTGTTGATAATTATGGGATAGCCGTCAATAAAAATAGTTTGAGAAGAAAGTTTCTTTATGTCGTTGAGTCGAGAAGAGGGGATGCGTAATTTTAATTTGGTTCTCTTCGATAGTTGAATAGTGTTGGTGTTGTGAGTTGATGAGGGGCGTTCCCATCCGTTTCCTTCCGCAGGGCAGTGAATGTGGTGGAGTCCTGTGTTGCTTGTTATCCACGGTAAGATTTTTTCTATCGACTTAGATAATTGATAAATGTGGTCAATGGGAATCTCTTTACAGTTAATATTAAAGGTATAATCAATAGTATCTGAGTTATTGTTGTCACTATTATTTTCTTCAATCCAGTACATAATTTTAGCTTGATATTTTATAGTCTTCCAGAAAAGGCGGATTCTAATTTTTCTTCCCAATTTTCTGGAGTGTCAAAATAGGCGGGTTTTACATCCATTCTGAAAAAAATTTCTCCGTTTTTTGCGCCTTCGTGTACTAACGGAATGAGTTCATCAAAATTATTGATGTGGTGGTTTTTTAGCATTAGTTCACTTAGCCAGAGCATTTTTTATTCCATGGGGTGTGATTTGAATTTATGAAATTATACCGATAAAAATATCAAATATAAAGTGTAAAAAAAATACGGTAACTATGATTATATTAAACTGGTTGATTTGTATTTTAGAGTGTTGGTTTTTTTTGTGAAGATAGAAAATTAGTGTTTAATTTTTTTAAAAATAGGCTATATTAGGACTAGCCGTGATAAATTTAGATGCTATCTCTTTTGGGATAGTATTAATTCAAATTTCTCTCTCAATGGTGGAATTACAAATAAAATTTTATTGTATAGAATTAATTTAAAATACTGATGGAGTAATTTTTTAAAGTTATTTTGTTAGATGTCTATCTGTTAATAATTAACGTCCAAGAAATTGATTTACAAAATATTTAGGAGAACTGAGTATGCAAAAGCATGAAACTCCAATGCTTGATGAGCTGGAGAATGGTCCATGGCCAAGTTTTATTAGTGGCTTCAAACGATTGCGGGATGATCATCCAGATAAAAGAATTAATCTTGTTGCAAATGATTTGCTTGGACAGTTAGAACATTCATATGAAACTAGAAAAGGTTACTGGAAAGGTGGAACTGTCAGTGTATTTGGTTATGGCGGTGGAATAATTCCACGCTTCTCTGAAGTAGGTCATGCATTTCCAGAATCAAAAGAATTTCATACACTTCGAGTACAGCCACCACCAGGAAATTACTACACCTCAGATATTCTAAGGCAAATGGCTGATGACTGGGAAAAAGATGGTTCTGGATTGATTACTTTTCATGGTCAAACTGGCAATATCATGTTTATTGGTGCGACTTCAGATAATACGCAAGTATTCTTTGATAAAATCAATGGTTATGGTTGGGATCTTGGTGGTGCAGGTCCTTGTGTAAGAACTGGTATGTCATGTGTTGGTGCTGCAAGATGTGAACAATCATGTTGCAATGAGCATAAGGTGCATCGTTTGCTCCTTAATAACTTTCAAGATGATGTGCATCGTCCTGCATTACCCTATAAGTTCAAGTTTAAAATTTCTGGTTGCCCTAATGATTGTATGAATGCAATTGAACGAGCTGACTTTGCGGTTATCGGTACTTGGAAAGATGACATGAAAGTTGATCAGGAAGAAGTAAAAGCTTTTATTTCACTTAAAGGTAGACAGTATATTACTGATAATGTTATTACACGGTGTCCTACCAACGCATTAAGTTTGAGCGATGATGATACATTAAATGTAGATAATAGAAATTGTGTTCGTTGTATGCATTGTTTAAATGTTATGACAAAAGCTTTATCTCCTGGGGATGATAAAGGTGTAATCATTCTTATCGGTGGTAAGCGTACATTAAAAATTGGTGATTTAATGGGAACCGTTGTTGTTCCATTCATGAAGCTTGATACTGAAGAAGATTATGAAGAAATTGTTGAGTTAGCTGAAAATATTATTGATTTTTTTGCTGAAAATGCCTTGGAACATGAAAGAACAGGTGAAATGATCGAAAGAATTGGCTTGGTGAATTTCTTGGAAGGTATTGAGGTTGAGGTTGACCCTAATATGGTCTCGGATCCAAGAAGTATCAATTACATCAGAATGGATGAGTGGGATCAAGAAGCTAAGAAATGGTTTGATAATCAGGCAGAAAGTGCGTAATTAACCATTATAAATGTTGATAAAATAAACTATATTTATTTATAAATTCGGAGATAGTAATGTCGGAGAATAAACCTCGTTCACCCATTGAATCTGGTGTACCAGATGGTTTTCAGTACATGCATCCCAGTATGCTGAGAAACTTTGGTATGTGGAAGTATCATGAACACCCTAAACCTGGTGTGTTACTTCATGTGTCTAAAAGTGGTGATAAACTTTGGACAGTTAAAATAGGCACACAAAGAATTCTGGATGTTTATACCATTAGAGTTTTATGTGATATTGCAGATAATTTTGCAGATGGATATATCAGATTTACATTAAGAAGTAATATCGAATACTGTGTGGCTGATGAGGCAAAAGTAGAACCATTAATTAAGGCAGTTGAAGACGCTGGATTTATTGTTGGCGGTACAGCAAACTCAATCAGTATGATTTCACATACACAAGGTTGGTTACATTGTGATATTCCAGGAACTGATGCATCTGGTGTTGTGAAATCAATGATGGATGAACTCATTGATGAGTTTAAAACGTGTACTATGCCAAACAGAGTTCATTTGACGACTTCTTGTTGTCAAATAAATTGTGGTGGTCAAGGTGATATTGCAATCAATGTTCAGCATACAAAACCACCTAAAATAAACCATGATTTGGTCGCAAATGTTTGTGAAAGACCAACTGTTGTTGCAAGATGTCCTGTAGCAGCGATAAGACCCGCAATGGTTAATGGTAAGCCGTCATTAGAAGTTGATGAGAAAAAATGTATTTGTTGTGGAGCTTGTTATCCTCCGTGTCCTCCAATGCAAATTAATGACCCAATTCACTCGCAATTAGCTATTTGGGTTGGTGGTAATCATTCTAATGCTCGTAGTAAACCAACTTTTCATAAGTTAGTTGCTGCTGGTGTTCCAAATAACCCACCAAGATGGCCAGAAGCAACTGCAATTGTTAAGCAAATTCTAAAAGTATATAAAGAAGATGCAAAAGACTGGGAAAGAATCAATGATTGGATTGAAAGAATTGGTTGGCCTCGCTTTTTTGAACTAACAGAACTTCCATTTACTAAGTATCATATTGATAATTGGACTGGTTCTCGTAAGAACTTAAATGCGTCTACCTATATCCGATTTTAGACTTTTTAAAGGCGAAAAATATGAAGTTCGGAATATTAGTAAATGAAGGACCCTATCAACATCAGGCATCAGATTCAGCCTATTTGTTTATAAAAGCAGCGCTGGAAAGTGGTCATGAAATCATGCGTGTGTTTTTTTATCATGATGGGGTTAACAATGGTACAAGATTAACCACCCCTCCTCAAGATGATCGGCACATTGCAAATAGATGGAGTGAACTTGCGGAGAAAAATGGTATTGATCTTGTATTGTGTGTTGCTGCAGCTCAAAGGCGTGGAATTGCTGACGATGATGAAGCAAAAAGACATGGAAAAGATGCAAGTAATATTGCTCCAGGGTTTAGAATATCAGGTTTAGGACAGTTAATTGAAGCTGGAATACAATCTGATCGCTTAATTGTATTTGGTGATTGAGGGTTAAAATATGTCTGATGAAATGATGGATGAAGAAGGTGGAGTTGTAAAAAAATTCATGTATGTGAATAGAAAAGCTCCATATGGTACAATTTATGCCCTTGAGTCGTTAGAAGTGGTTTTAATTGCTGCGGCATTTGAACAGGATGTTAGTCTGGCTTTTATTGATGACGGTGTGTATCAAATCAAAAAAGGTCAGGATACTTCTGGAATTGATATGAAAAACTTTTCACCGACCTATCGCGCATTAGAAATGTACGATGTTGAGAAGCTTTATGTCGAAAAAGAATCAATGGAAGAACGTGGACTGACTGAAGAAGATTTTCTTGTTCCTGTTGAAGTGTTGGGTCGCCAGGATATGGCTGACATGATGGAAGAACAAGATATTATTCTCAGTTTTTAAAAGGCGCATATCAAATGTTGTTACATACAATTAATAAATCTCCTTTTGATAAAAATACATTCGATATATGTATTTCACATGCTAAAAAAGGAAGTTCTATCTTACTGATAGAAGATGGTGTTTATGCTGTAATGAAAGGCACTGCTTATGAAGGCAAAGTTAAAGACACAATGAAAGATGTAAAAGTCTATGTGTTAGGGCCAGATGCCAAGGCACGAGGAATTGATGATTCATCTATTATTGACGGTATAGAGTCTGTTGATTATGTTGGATTTGTCGAGTTAACAGCCAATCATGACTCTGTGCAGTCTTGGTTATAAACCATTGCTAATCTAGTTATAAAATTTATTTAAACCAAAGAGGAAATTTAAAGATGGGTACAATAAGTGTAAATGGACAGGATGTTGAAGTTGATGAAGAAGGTTACTTAGCAAATTTAACTGAATGGACTAAAGAAATTGGTGCGTATATGGCTAAAGCAGATGATTGTGAATTAGCTGATGATCACTGGGAAATTATCTCATTCTTAAGAGAATATTATGAAGAATACCAAATTGCACCTGCAGTAAGAGTATTAACTAAAGCTGTCGGTAAAAAATTAGGTAAAGACAAAGGTAATAGTAAATATTTATATGAATTGTTTCCATACGGACCTGCAAAACAAGCTTGTAAATATGCAGGATTGCCAAAACCAACTGGTTGCGTATAAACAATTAAAGTTTAAGGTTGATTGCTATCAATCTTAAACTTTTTGATTTCTCAGAAATTAAATAAAAAGGCAGAAGGATAGATGATTCTTTCTTCATTATTTGCATTACTGTTTTTGTTTGCTGTTGCGGTACTGGTATTAGGAACTGCGTATAAAATAAAACAGTATATTAATGTTCCCGCACCATTAAAAATTCCTACCACACCGGCTCCTACAACTAAAAGTGGCGTAGTTTGGAGACTATTTAGAGAAGTTGTTTTTTTTGAAAGTCTTTTTAAATCAACTAAATGGACGTGGATTTTTAGTTGGATTTTTCATATGTCAATGTTTGTTGTTTTGGCAAGACACATTCGTTATTTTAATGAGCCCGTTTGGTCTTGGGTTGCATTGATACAACCTTTCGGTATTTATGCTGGTTTTACGATGATTATCGGAATGCTTGGTCTGTTAGCGAGAAGAATTTTTGTTGATAGAGTAAAATATATATCATCTCCTTCAGACTACATAATGTTATTACTAATCCTCTCAATTGGTGCTACAGGTCTTTTGATGAAATTTGTAGAACATACTGACATAGTAACATTCAAAGCATTTATCCAGGGAATTATTACATTCAATTGGCAGCCGTTGCCAACTGATCCATTACTTCTTGTTCATTTAATGTTAGTAATTATATTAATGATAATTTTTCCATTCAGTAAGTTGTTGCATGCACCTGGTATCTTTTTTAGTCCTACAAGAAATCAAGTGGATAATCCGCGAGAACAAAGACATATTGCTAAGTGGGCTGAAAAATTTGAAACATCTGATGGTCAATAATAAGGATGCATTCACAATGATTGTGGAGAATATATAGTGGCAAAAGTAGAATTTGATGTTCCAGAAATTAAAGAATTTGTGGAAGTACCAAAGATTAAAGATGGTGCAATGGCTCATAGCAGTCCATTTGTGGCTAAACCAGATCATCAAAAAGCTCTAGGTTTTCCAGGCGAACTTGTTGAAAACTGGGAAGATGTTGCAATTGGAAAAATGGGGGATCTGCTAGGTAAATATCGGTCATTTAGAGTTTTTTTAGATATTTGTGTCAAATGTGGTGCTTGCACTGATAAGTGTCACTACTATCTGGGTACGTCTGATCCTAAAAATATGCCTGTTGCACGTCAAGATCTGCTTAGACGTGTTTATCGTCGATATTTTACATTGGCAGGAAAGTGGTTTCCTAAGTTAGTTGGTGCAGTTGACTTAAACAAAGAAGTATTAGACGAATGGTATACCTATTATCATCAGTGTTCACAATGCCGTCGTTGCTCAGTTTTTTGTCCTTATGGTATTGATACTGCTGAAATATCTATGGCAGCAAGAGAGATACTTGATTCTGTTGGTGTAGGTCAAAAATACTGTAATGAGATTATAGGAAAAGTTTACAAAATCGGCAATAATTTGGGGTTACCAGAGCCTGCATTGCTTGATACATTAGAAGGTCTGGAAGAAGATATTGAAGATGAAACGGGTGTAACGGTTAAGTTGCCACTTGATCAAGAAGGGGCCGATATTCTTTTAGTAACTCCTTCTGCAGATTTTTTTGCGGAGCCTCATGTTGATGGCTTAATGGGCTATGCGAAAGTTTTCCATGCTGCGGGTGCAAGTTGGACATTAAGTTCGTATGCTTCTGAAGCAGGAAATTTTGGTATGTTCATAGGTAGCTACCAGAATATGAGAGAAATATCACAGAGAATTAGAAAGGCTGCACTGGATCTTGGCGTTAAGCGAATAGTTTTTGGTGAGTGTGGACATGCATGGAGAATAGCGTATAGCTTTTTGAATACACTGGCAGGACCTTTTGATTTTCTTGATAAAAACTACCCCGTTCCTCAGCATATTTGTGAATATACCTATGATTTAATTCAGAAAGGTGCAATCAAATTAGATAAAGAAGCAAATGATGATATGGTCGTGACCTATCATGATTCCTGTAATGTTGCTAGAGCAACAAGAATGGGAGACAAGCCTGGTGGACAATTTAGTATTCCTAGAGAAGTAATCAAAGCATCGTGTAATCATTTTTATGACATGAAAAGAGATACAATTCACGAAGAAACTTTTTGTTGCGGTGGCGGTGGCGGTTTGTTAACTGATGATTTGCTTGAGCTTAGGGTGAAAGGAGCGTATCCACGTATGGATGCTCTTAGAAAAGTTGTAGAAGAGCATGGTGTAACACATATGGCAGCAATTTGTGCTATTTGTAAAAGTCAATTTTCAAAAGTATATCCATATTATGGTTTTACGCTTGATCAAATTGTCAGTTTACATCAACTTGTTAGTAACGCTATTGTTCTTAAAGACGAGCAGTAATAGGCTGAATATACACCTTACAAGTTACCAAATTTATACTTATTAAAATTTTATATTAATTATTAGATGGGAGAACTCTGATGTCTGCATCAAGCGAAGACATGAAGTCAAAGTTAACATGGCGTAGATTTAATGATGGTGATGATCAATGGGGTAGTTGGACAGAAAATATATTTGATGCTGATCACTCACACAAATGTCCTACCTATGTTAATAAAACACCTCCATGTCAGGGAAGTTGTCCAGCAGGTGAAGATATTAGAGGGTGGTTGCAAGTTGTAAGAGGAATAGAAAAACCATCTGATGGTATGGATATGAAAGAATATGCATTTCGTCGATCAACCGATGCAAATCCTTTTCCTTCTATAATGGGACGTGTATGTCCTGCTCCCTGTGAAGATGGATGTAATCGAAATGAAGTTGAAGATCATGTCGGTATTAATTCAGTTGAACAGTTTATTGGTGATTCAGCGCTGGAAAATAAATATGATTTTGCTCATCTTAAACCAGCAACAGAGTCAGGTAAAAAAGTTGCCATTATTGGCGGTGGTCCTGCAGGTCTTGCGGCAGCCTATCAGCTAAGACGAAAAGGTCATAGTTGTACGCTCTTTGATGATCACTCAGCATTGGGTGGATGGATGAGATACGGTATCCCTGGCTATAGAACTCCTCGTGATGTTTTGGATGGTGAGATTCAACGTATTTTAGACATGGGTGTTGAAGTCAAATTAAATACTCGGATCGGTAAAGATATCAGTCTCGAACAAGTTGAAAAAGACTATGATGCACTACTCTGGGCAATTGGCACTAAATCTGGTAAAGGCTTGCCAATACCGACTTTTGATGCGCCAAATTGCGTCGATGGTGTCGCGTTTTTAGAAGCTTTTAACGAGAAAAAACTACAGCATGTTCCTAGAAAATTAATTGTTGTAGGTGGTGGTGATACATCGATTGACGTAGCATCTGTTGCAAGAAGGCTGGGGCATGTCAGTGATTCACACGATAAAGACAATGCAGAAAATGTTATACTTGGTTTTACTGCTCATGATGTGGCAACCTCTGCTAAAAAAGAAGGTGCTGAAGTTGTGTTAACTTCTCTATTTCCAATTGAGGAAATGACGGCTGCAGAGCATGAAGTAGATGATGCGAAAAGAGAAGGCATTGAAATTCAAGGTGGCGTTATGCCAATTGAAGTGCTAAAAGACGATGAAGGTCGAGCTATTGGCTTAAAAATGACAAAGTGTACAATTGATAAAGGACGTCCTACTGCTGTAGAGGGTAGTGAATATACCATTGATTGCGATATGATTGTCTCTGCGATTGGTCAAACAGGTGATTTAACAGGTTTTGAAGAATTAGATAATGGTCGTGGATTAATTGATGCTGATAAACATTATCAAGTTCCTGGTAAAGAAGGTCACTTTGTTGCAGGTGATGTTGTTAGGCCTCATTTGTTAACAACAGCAATTGGGCAAGCTTCAATTGCTGCTGAAAGTATTGATCATTATCTAAATGGTATTAACAATAAGCACCGTCCAAAAGTTGATGTACATCATTATAATTTGATGTCTAAATTGGTGGAAACAAGTTTGGAGCCAACAAGCTTTGATTCACAAAAAGGTGAAGTGACTCCTGAAAATGATTTGAGAGGAACTGATAGTAGTAGTAGAGCCATTCATAATTATGAAGACAGATCAGCCAATGAAGTAATTCCTCATGATGATTTATTTCTTGGTCATTATGCCTTTGAGCCTAGAAATATTAGAGATGAAAAGGTACCTTCATCTGAAGAAGTTATAGGTCATTTTGAAGAAAGAGTGATTGGTCTTAGTGAAGAAACTGCAAAAGCTGAAGCGGGTCGATGCATGAGCTGTGGAATGTGCTTTGAGTGTGATAATTGTGTTATTTATTGTCCTCAAGATGCAGTTCATCGAACTAAGAAAACCGAAAGTACATTAGGGCGTTATGTCTATACAGATTATAATATTTGTGTCGGTTGTCATATATGTGCAGATGTTTGTCCAACAGGTTATATTAAAATGGGTATGGGCGAATAATAAAATGCCGACTACTAAAACATACCTATCAAAAATAAAAACTGCTTTAAGTTTGCTTGTACTTAATATTGCTTTTTTATCAACGAATGTATATGCGAATGAAAATTCTCTTATCATTCCTGAAGCAACTAAAGGCAAAACCTGTGTTGAACCCATTCCTGAAATGCGAAAAAATCACATGGAGTATTTACTTCATAAGCGTGATTTGACAATGCATGAAGGTCAACGTACAAAAAAGCATAGTTTGAAAGAGTGCATTAGTTGTCATGTGAAAAAAGATAAAGTTGGTGAGTATATCTCCATCAATAAGGAAGGGCAATTTTGTCAATCTTGCCATTCCTATGCGGCAGTGAGTATTGATTGTTTTGGATGTCATGCAACTAAGCCCGATGCAAAATTAGGTATTTTAAATAGTCAAAATGTTAAAAACAAAGGGATCACCAGTTTGATCACTCGGTTACAGAAAACAGCAAAATCTACGGATGAATAATTCTATGGCTTCTAATGAAAAAGAAGGTGCTCCTGTTAACACAAGAAGAGAGTTTCTTGTTAAAATTTCCGCTGCTGGCGCATTAACAATTACTCCAGGTCTTTTTTTATACAAAGTTGCAGAGGCAAAGTCAGATAATGAACTTGCATCAGCTAATAAAAGATGGGGGATGTTAATTGATACGGCAAGATGTGCCGATGGTTGTAATGCTTGTGTTGAAGGTTGTAATAAAGAACATGGTTTAACTGGTCATGGTCGAGAGGCTACCGATGCTCAGTGGATGAGAAAAGTCACGGTTACAGATAAAAGTATTGGGAAAACGATAAGTTTACCTATTATGTGCCAGCATTGTGAAAATCCTCCTTGTGCTGATGTTTGTCCAACGGGAGCATCATTTAAAAGAAAAGATAATATTGTTTTGGTGGACAAGCATATATGTATTGGGTGTCGTTACTGTATGATGGCGTGTCCTTACAAGGCAAGATCTTTCATTCATGAAGAACTGTCAAATCAGAAAAGTTATTCACCACGAGGCAAGGGTACTGTAGAATCTTGTACTTTTTGTGTTCATCGTGTGGATCAGGATAAGCAACCTGCTTGTGTTGAAGCTTGTAATGAATCAGGCCATAAGGCAATTGTATTTGGCGATATGAAAGATCCAAATAGTGAATTATCAGTTGCTTTGAAAACTTCTTCAAGCCGTCAAATCAGGGCAGATTTAGGTTTGAATCCTGGTGTAAGATATAAAAATTTTTAAAATTAACATAATTATGGATTTATGATGAAAAAACTCCACTATCAGGAAATTGAAGGAAATAGTTCTAAATTTTTCTTATTGGTTGGTATATTAGGTTGTATCATTTTGTTTGCTCTAGGTGCAACCTATTATATGGAACATCATGGCCATCATGTGACGGGCATGACCAATCAAGTTGTCTGGGGAATGCCTCATGTATTTGCCATATTTTTGATTATTTGTGCTTCGGGTGCTTTAAATATTGCGTCAATTGGCACAGTCTTTGGTAAATCTATGTATAAACCATTGGCTAGATTATCCTGTCTTTTAGCATTGGCTTTGTTGGCTGGTGGGTTGGCTGTTTTGGTTTTAGATTTGGGGCGTCCAGATCGATTAATTGTTGCAATGACCTATTATAATTTCAAATCAATATTTGCTTGGAATATCTATTTATATACAGGTTTTTTCGCAATAGTTATTGTATATATTTGGACAATGATGGATCGAACAGTTAGTAAATATTATAAAATTGCTGGTACAACAGCATTTATCTGGCGTTTAGCATTAACAACTGGTACAGGATCAATTTTTGGTTTTCTTGTTGCTAGACAGGCATATGATGCTGCAATTATGGCTCCAATGTTTATCGTTATGTCATTTTCATTTGGTTTGGCAGCATTCTTGTTGGTTTTGATGTTTTCTTATCAATGGACTGAAAGAGAGTTGGGTGACAAGGTTGTAATAAGATTGAAGAATTTATTGGGTGTTTTTGTTGCAGGTGTTATGTATTTTGTTATTGCAAAACATTTGACTAACTTATATGCAACTGAACATCATGCTGTTGAAGCTTTTATTTTAAGTGATGGTGGTATGATTACTAAATTGTTTTGGATAGTTCAGCTCGGTTTAGGAAGTATTTTACCTTTAATTTTATTGTATTCACCTAAAACTGCAAATTCTAGAAATGCGATTATATCTGCTTGTTCGTTAATTCTAGTGGGTGGAATAGCGCAAGTTTATGTCATTTTAATTGGCGGGCAACTATTTCCGCTCCAGCTTTTTCCAGGAATGGAAGTCAGTAGTTCATTTTTTGACGGGGTTGTGAATACTTATTCGCCAACACCTGCAGAAATATTATTGGGTTTAGGTGGTATTGCTCTTTCTCTGATTATTGTTACTTTTGCTGTTAAATTTTTAAAGTTTTTACCAGTGAGTTTAGCTGATGATGTGGTTGATCCTCATCATTCATAAAGTAATGTTATCATTTTAAATAAAAGGAGCCATTGGCTCCTTTTTTGTTTATCCTATTAATTCCTCACTCCTATGTAAAAATTTATTTTACATTCTTGAACCTACTCAAACGCTCAATGTAACTGAATATTCATAGCATTGAATGTATTCGCTACGATTCAACTGATTTCAAGGTTGAAATAAATTGGTAAAGAGAGTGTGAAAATCCTTTATTTTCCAAATTAAATTATTTTTATGTCTAATATTTATATTTCTGCCGCACACAAATCTTCGGGAAAAACAACAATATCAATCGGCCTTTCTGCTGCATTTGCAGCACTTAAGTATCGTGTGATGACCTTTAAAAAAGGTCCTGATTATATAGACCCGAAATGGCTGGCTGAAGCATCAGGTAATCAGTGTTTTAATCTTGATTTTAACGCAATGACTGAAGCTGAAATTATGTCATTGTATTGTCGCCATATTAATGGCATGGATATGGTTGTTGTTGAAGGTAATAAAGGTTTGTATGATGGTACTAATATTGATGGTTCGAATTGTAATGCAGCATTGGCAAAATTATTAAATTTACCGATTATTCTGGTTATAGATACTATAGGAATGACCAGAGGTGTTGCTCCGCTTTTAATGGGCTATCAGCAATTTGATAAAGATATTAATATACAAGGTGTGATTCTAAATAAAGTAGGTGGAGAGCGTCATGAAGGAAAGCTCATCAATGTTATTGAACATTATACTGATATCAAGGTCTATGGTTCTGTTAGAAAATCTGATGAAATTAATATTTTAGAAAGGCATCTTGGGCTAATGCCTTGTAACGAGCATGGTGAAGCTGAAAAAATCATAAACATAATATCAAACCAAATAGCGGATCAAGTAGATTTGAAAAGCCTGATGTCTATTTCTACTAATGAAATTATCAGTCAGGAAAAAGAACTCCCAATTGAAGAAAATAGGGAGTTTAGTCATCTTACTATTGGTGTTATGCAAGATTCAGTATTTGGTTTTTATTATCAGAGTGATATTGATGAATTTATTAACTATGGTGTAAAAATCATCACTATTAATTCTATTGAAGATCAGTTTTTACCTTCTATCGATGCTCTTTTTATTGGTGGTGGGTTTCCTGAGTCGTATCTTGAAAAATTAGAGTCTAATACTTCATTAAAGTCTGATATTAAAGAATTTATTGAAAACGATGGTGTTGTTTATGCTGAATGTGGAGGCTTGATGTACTTAGCCTCATCTGTTGAGATTAATGATATTAAATATGAAATGGTTAATGCTATTCCTGCCAAGGTCATTATGCATAAAAAACCCATTGGACGAGGTTATGTTAAAATTCAGCAAACCAATGAGCATTTGTGGAATAATATTAGTCAAGAGTCTAATAAAATAATCAATGCTCATGAATTTCACTATTCTTCAATTGAATTATTATCAAATAATGTTAGTTATGGTTATAAGGTAAAGCGAGGTTATGGTGTGGATGGGAATTCGGATGGAATTGTTTATAAAAATACCTTGGCCAGTTATTGTCACCTTAGAAACTCTGAAAAATATCCTTGGGTTAAACAGTTTTTATTGTTTATTAAAAATGTTAACGTGAAATAATTTAATAAGGTATTATAAAATTATGTTTGAAATAACAAAAAATGCAGCAAATCAAATAAACTTGGCCGCTAGTCAAAGTGATGTGTCTGGAATGTCGATTAGAATTGCAGTGATAAAAAAGCCTGATGGATCATTAGATTATCGGATGGGATACGATGAATCGAAGAGCCATGATATAAAAGTAGTTTCAAATGATATTGAGGTGATATTTACACCCAATTACGAAAAATTACTTAAAGGCACTGTGATGGATTATGTTGAATTGGAGCCAGGGAAATTCAATTTTATTTTTATGAATCCCAATGATGCAAATTATACACCACCACAGGATTAGATTTGTTTGAATGTGGCGCGCCCGGAGAGATTCGAACTCCCGACACCTTGGTTCGAAGCCAAGTACTCTATCCAGCTGAGCTACGGGCGCTTATTTGACTGGTAATAATTTAGAGTTATTCTAAAGCATAATTATTGATTCGCCAAGAAAGAATACTAAAATATTTGGCTTTATACCACAAGGGCATAAGTTTCGTTTGAGCAGACGAGCTACTCAACTCAGCTTTATACCACAAGGGCATAAGTTTCGTTTGAGCAGATGAGCTACTCAACTCAGCTTTATACCACAAGGGCATAAGTTTCGTTTGAGCAGACGAGCTACTCAACTCAGCTTTATACCACAAGGGCATAAGTTTCGTTTGAGCAGATGAGCTACTCAACTCAGCTTTATAACAAAAGGAGAATTAACATGGAATTAGTCTGTCTTGACCTGGAGGGAGTGTTAGTCCCCGAAATATGGATTGATTTTGCCAACGTGACAGGGATTGATGCGTTAAAAGCAACAACACGTGATATTTCGGATTATGATGAATTGATGAAAATGCGGCTTTCTGTGCTTGATGAACATAATTTGGGTATTAATGAAATTCAGGAGGTTATTTCTTCAATGGCGCCAACGGATGGTGCAAAAGCATTTTTAGATGATATAAGAAGTCGATATCAATGTATTATACTTTCAGATACATTTTCAGACTTTGCTCGTCCGTTGATGAAGCAACTTGATTGGCCCACTTTATTTTGTCATCAATTGGTGATAAATAATGGAAAAATCACGAACTATCAACTTCGCTTAAAAGATCATAAACGTAAAGCGGTAGAAGCATTCAAAGCGCTGAATTTTAATACGGTGGCTGCTGGAGACTCATATAATGATACCAGTATGTTAAATCAGGCTGACCAAGGGATTTTATTCTGTCCACCACAAAATGTAATTGATGAATTTCCTCAGTTTCCAGTTGTAAAAAAATATGCAGATTTAACCGAGCTAATTAATAAGCATTTTTTATTATAAAACCTTGATGTTCTGCTAGAATTTTACTTAATTTGACTTGAAACAAAGAGAATTTGATGGAAAATAACTCAAAAATCGAAAGTAAAATTCTAATTTACGAAACAGACGATGATTATAAGGATGTTCTTAAGTCATTCTGCCAAGACTATAATCTGAAAGGTGGTTTTGTTGCAACTCCTGAGCTACTTATGCCTACGATAAAAAGTAGTCTAAATGTAGGAGGGATTATTATTTGTGGCTTGAATCATGAAGTGCTGGGGTTTGTTTGTGAGATTAATGTTTTTTTTCCATCTATACCCATTTTTATTCGCAGTGATGAAATTGAAGTAACTAATCAGTTTTTACAAATGGCCGTTAACCCAGATGTAATAAAAACCTATCAGTCAGATGACTTTGATACGCTTAAAACACTGATGTCAGATTTTGTTTTTAATAAGGTATTTCCTGAAGGTTGGATACAAGACTTTCAGGCAATGGCTTGTGAAGCAATGATTGAGAAATTTCGTGATACCCATGTAACCTCAACCAACGTTTTTATGTCATCTGATCGCCGTATTTATGGTGAGCGTATTGAATTGATGTCAATCCGCAGTGACTGGTGTGAAGGTGTAGTGATGCTTCAATCGGTTAGTTCGGATATTATTCGTGTCATTAATGATGGAAAAACCACATTTACTGCACATAATGGGCGTGCGGCATGGTATGCAGAAGATTTGATGCGTGAGTTGATGAATTCAATCTGGGGGGCATTCAAGTCAAAATATATTCCTTCTGATTATGTTGGGCGTGAAGGTGGAATCGATGTGCCTCTTACGATCAATCATAAAGAGGGTTACATTAGTTTTGGTGCAGCGGATCCTTTAGTTGGGTTTAGTTTTGATCTTGAGCGATATGATCCTGAGAGTGGAGAAATTTTATATAAATTTAATATTTATCTGAAATTTTCTTTCCATCTTCATTGGGATTCTGAAAAGTTTATCGAAAATGAAGAAGAACTGGTGGACTCTGGAGAACTTGAGTTTTTCTGATTATGTATAATTTAAGTCTAAAGCTTTACTGATTCTTTTAAGAAATATTTTCTACAATACCATTAATCCACTTGATGTTTGCCTGTTTCTGATCATATTGTGCACTGGCATAGATTGAAACTTTAATATTGTCTCCGAGCTTGGTGGTAAAATCTACTTCAAGGTTTTTTACCTCTCCCTTTAATCTAATCTTCTTTAAAAAATATTCTTTTTTACTGGCATCACTAAAGTGTTGTAACAGTGAATTGTTCCGCGCATTTTTGTCTGTATAGCCTAGTAATTTGATCAATGCAGGGTTGATTTGCATATAATTTCCATTGCCCATTAAGGGAATACAAAATATACCGATATTTATATTGTTAATGATCGATTTAAACTGCTCTTCTTGCTCTTTGAGTCGTTGTTCCGTGTAATATTTTTGTATGGCCTCATCAATGGTGAGTAAAAAATCTTTTTCATTCCAGGGTTTTGAAATATAGCGATACAAATTTGCATGATTAATGATATTGCCGATCGCTTCTGGAGTCACTTGCCCTGTTAGCAATATTTTTAGGGCATTGGGTATGAATTTTTCGCATTTAATGATGAGTTCATCACCTTTCATTGCTGGCATGATGTGGTCAGAAATCAGTAAAGGAATTTCAATATTATCTTCTTGTAATTCGAAAATTAATTCCAGAGCATCTTCCGCACTTTCAACGGTTTCGATACTGAATTTATGATTGAAATGACGTTTTAGTTGCTGTTTTATGCTAGAAAGAACAATTTTTTCATCATCTACGCAGATGATTGTTGCTTTATTCATGATATTTCCACAATAGGGTTAATTGGTAAAATAATTCTAAAGATCGTTTCATTGGGTTTTGAATAGGCTTTAATGCGTCCTTTGTGACGTGAAATAATTCTTTGGCAAATATCCAGCCCAAGACCACTGCCTTCACCCATCTTTTTGGTGGTAAAAAATGCCTGAAATATATTGGGTAATACTTCGGCTGGAATTCCTTTGCCATTATCAATGATGTCTACAATAATATAGCCTAGACGATGTTTGGTAATAATTTTTAACTTTCCTTTATGATTCATTGCTTGCAATGCATTATGAATAATATTGGTCCAGACTTGGTTGAGCTCATCATGGTAGCAGTTAATGGCGGGTAACGGCTCAAAATTCTTAGTAACATCAACACCATGTTTAATATTACCTTGGTATAATGTGAGTACCGTTTCAATGTCTTCATTAATATCAGACCGATACATTTTTTCAGATAAATCGTGGTGTGAGAATTTTTTAAGGGCAAAAACAACTTTGGTAGCACGTTCTATGGCGATGGATATGTTTTTGCTGTTTTTGTTGATGGTGGCCAGGTTGTAACTGGTTTGTAAGATAAGATCATTTTTAGCATCACGAAATAAGGGGAAAAAAGAGCTGTAACTATCATAAATACCCATATCTACCAATGTGTCGGCAATTTCATCGGCATTTTCAAAGTTTTCTTGCTGTAAAATTTTGCTGATTTTCCTTCGATAGGATCTTTCTTCTCGGGTTGATAAATATTGAGTTTGTTGTTGTGCCATCTGAATTAAATTTAAGAATAACTCTAATTTTTCATCTTCCAAATATTTGAGTAACTCAGGCATTGTCTGAATGGCATTTTCCAAAGAAGATGACATGTTGCCAATAGAGGCTTGCACAACACCTAATGGCGTGTTGATTTCATGAGTTATGCCAGCAATTAGTTGGCCTAATGCAGCCATTTTTTCTGATTGAACTAATTGTTTTTGTGTTTGTTGTAGGTTGTCTAGTGTGCCGCGTAACTCTTTGTTGGTTGTAATTAATTCCTGGGTTCTTTCATCAACGATGGTTTCAAGGTTGCGGTTACTTTCTTCAATTTTATCCTTATCTTGTTGAATGCCATCCAGCATATCGTTAAAAAATTGTGCAACTCTGCCAAACTCATCATGTCGTTTGGTTTCCATGCGGGTTGATAAATCCCCGTTTTTAACAAATTGAATGGCTTTTTCTAATGCTTTAAAGGGGGATGTTATTATTTTTGAAACAATAAGAATGTTAATGCCTGCAAAAATTAAAGTGATGAAACCGATAATTGTAATGGTGGTTATCTGCTTTTCTCTAATGATTTGTTTCAAAGGTTGATGACATAATTTTAAATGGTTTTTTGCCTGACTGTCTTTGAATAATATGATGGGTTTTAGCAAGCATTCCAGTTTTTTTTCATGCTGTCCAAATTTAATAAGTTCATTGTGAATTTTTAATTCAGCATAGGGAAAATTGTTGGAAAATAACAGTGCTCTGATTTTGTTAGAGGAATCAACTCGATCATTTTTGTTGTGTAAAAAGTTAAGAATAAGGTAGGCTTTTTGATCAGATTCCTGTTGAATTTTTTGAAACTGTTTTTCTTTAATATCATTTAAAATAATCAGGGAAGTGGAAAACCCACAAACCACAATAATCCACGTTAGAATGGATGTGATCTTAATGGCGACATTGGCTTGCCAATTGCCAGACCAGTCATCGGCAACGATGAATCGGTCGTGTGTATTATGTTCTTGCTTGTTAGATAAAAAGTTAGCCATTGAAAAGCACTGCAAAAGTTATTTTACTGAATTATTCGTTTTTCTTTTCTAATTCTTAACTGACGATAAACGCACCAACGCCATGATAATTGAACAAAAAAATAACCAAAAATACTAGAGGTTACTGACATAATTAAACATCCGAGTAAAAAGGGTTGCCATATATTACCTAAGCTATGCATTAGCCAGTGAAATGATAGTTCAAAGGCAAAATCTGCATCAGGCGGAGCATCAATAGTCCATGCGCCCACTAAGTAACAAAAATAAAATATAGGTGGAATGGTTGCTGGATTAGAAAGCCAGACGGTGACTACCGATAACGGAAGATTGACTCTCAGAGCAATGGCTACTGCCGCTGCCAATGCCATCTGAAATGGTACTGGGACAAACGCCATAAATAATCCTGTCGCCAGAGCTCCTGCAACAGAGTGTCGATTTAAATGCCATAAGTTAGGATTATCCAATAAAGAGCCAAACCGTTGAATTGTTGGATGATTACGAATTGACTCTGGGTTGGGCATAAATTTTCTAAGAATTTTTTTCGGCATATTTGGGTAAAATTAAAGTCAGTTGAAAAAAAGTTTCACATGACTATATTATATGAAATGTTTTGCTGTCGTGTACGTTTTTTTCCAATCATATAGATGAATGCCAGTGCCTAAGTTTTTATTATTATTTTTAGCGGGATTGTTAAGTGTTCAGTTTTTTACTGAATTGCCCCAATTGCTTTGGATTGTGTTTGCTACGTTTATTGCTGTTTTCTTTTGTTTTATCCGTTATTTAAGAATATTGGGTGTGATTTTCCTTGGTGTGTGTTGGGGGTGTTGGCATGGTTATTTTGCATTATTAAATTCATTGCCTGAATCTCTGCAAGGCGAGAATTTATTGGTACATGCAACAATTATTAACTTGCCTAAAAAAACAGCTCATGGGATACGATTTAAAATTAAACCAACAAAAATTTTTCATCAACAAAAACAAATTAAGTTTGATGGGAAAATTTTATTAAGCTGGTATCGGGGGGCTCAGTCCGTGCAAGCGGGTGAGCAATGGCAGTTTTTGGTGAGATTAAAAAAACCACATGGGTTTCAAAGTCCAGGTGCATTTGACTATGAACAATGGTTGTTTTATCAGGGAATCCGAGCAACAGGTTACGTTAAAAAGTCAAAGTCTAACAAAAAACTGGGACATGATTTAGGTTATGGTTATCAGCGAATACGACAAACTATTGCAAACCAATTGCAACATGTGGTTGCAGAATTTGAAAATATGGGATTATTAATGGCTCTGGCCATTGGCGATCGTCAAAAGTTAACATCTGAGCAAAATCATTTATTAATTGCGACGGGAACAAGTCATATTGTCGCTATATCAGGGTTACATATTGGTCTTATTTTTGGTCTGATTTATGCTTTGGTTTTTAGTGTGGTTCGTCGAATTCATGGGATGACAAATTATTACCCCGCAAAACTGTGGAGTGCTGGTTTTGCTTTGTTTGGTGCGTTTTGTTATGCATTAATGGCAGGTTTTGCTTTGCCGACCCAGCGTGCATTAATTATGTTAACCGTTGTTGTAATTGCAATGTATGGTTATCGGTCGATAAAACCATCCCAGGTATTAGCTGTTGCTTTATTGGTTGTTCTTGTTGTTGATCCATTCGCTGTTTATTTGCCAGGTTTTTGGTTGTCTTTTATTGCCGTTGCTGCAATTTTATGGATTATTTCTTCTGCCGTTAACCATTCCAAGATAATCGGTTGGCTAAAAATTCAATGGGGTTTAATGTTTGCATTATTGCCCATTTTATATCTTTATTTTCAACAAGTTTCTGTTGTTTCACCATTAACAAATCTCGTTGTTATTCCACTGATTAGTTTGGTTATTGTTCCCATGGCTTTACTCGCAATTTTATTGCTTTTGTGTGTGCCATCAATAATGGGAGGATATTTGGCTGTTTTAGATTATCCGATGAACTTATTTTGGTGGGTTTTACAGATCAGCGAGAATCTGCCCGTTTCTGTGGTCAAGTTTTCAGGCCAGAACTCAATTGTGTTTATTTGTCTGGTTGCGGCTTGTTTTATTTTGTTATTGCCCCGAGGGTTTCCTGGTAAATGGCTGGGTGTGATATTTTTATTACCTGCAGGTTTTTTGGCCAAACCTGTTGCAATGCCTAACTCTTTAAAATTGGCTGTATTAGATGTGGGGCAAGGTTTGTCTGTGGTTATTCAAACTCAAAATCATACACTGGTTTATGATACGGGAGCAAAATTTAGTGATCGCTTTAATGCGGCTGATGCAGTTATTATTCCTTATTTGAAATATAATGGTATTAAGCATTTAGATTATTTAATGATCAGCCATTCAGATAATGACCATATGGGAGGAACAAAAGCCTTAATGAAAGAATACCCCGCATTAAATACCAGCGGAGGAATGCCTGATTTGATTCCTGTTAAACAGGCTGCTTTATGCCATGATCAGCAAAATTGGTATTGGGATGGGGTTAAGTTTGAAATATTATATCCATCTTTGGGTATGAAAAAATCTGGGAATAATGCGTCATGTGTTTTAAAAATCACGCACCCTCAATTGTCTGTTTTAATCACGGGGGATATCGAAAAAAGTGCTGAAAAATATTTAATTAAATCATTGGTTAAAAATGAATTGGATGTGGATATCATTATCGTGCCACATCATGGCAGTAAAACCTCGTCATCATCTCGTTTTATCCAATTAATATCACCCAAACATGCTGTTTTTTCCAGTGGATATCGCAATCGATATCATCATCCTCATAAAAAAATAGTTAAAAGATATCAAACTGCTGATTCCAAGTTGTATAATACAGCAAGTGACGGCAGTATAATATTTAGCTATAACGACAAAGATAAGCTGAATATAAGATTGTGGCGGTCGTATAATAAACGATATTGGAATTAAGAGTGTAAAATATGGCGGCAGTAATAGATATAATCATCGTGATGGTGCTGGGTATTTCAGCCTTTGTTGGCTTAACCAGGGGGTTGATTCACGAATTACTTTCTTTGTTGGTTTGGGTTTTATCCATTTATCTGGTGTTTGTGTTTGGTCATGATATTGCTGATTTGTTTAAAGATCAAATTGCAAGCGGGCAACTGCGTTTTATGATTGGTGCAACCCTGACGTTTTTACCCACTTTTTTGATTCTTTCTGTTGTTAGGAGATCGTTGGAGCGAGTTTTCTTGAAAGGTGGTCCCGATAGCCATGATCATTTGTTTGGTTTTTTATTCGGATCCATGCGTGGTACGGTCATTGTTATGGCAACATTGATTTTAGGTAATGCATTTGGCGTAAAAGATCAGCAATGGTGGAATGAATCGTGGTTGATTGGTGTTTTTGATCAAGCGGTTGAAACGGCTTTGCCTATGATGCCTAAGGGCTTGCAAGAGCAAATTGATGCACAAAACAAACCTAAAATTACCCGACGAATTATTTTACGTCTTGATCCTAGCGGTCATTTCCAGTCAAAAGGTAGTATTAATGGTTATCCAGTTGAATTTTTATTGGATACGGGGGCGAGTCTGGTTTCTATTCCAAAAGAATTGGCACAAAAACTAAATTTAAAGTTTGAAGATGAAGAATTTATGGTGACAGCAAGTGGTCGAGTGACTGCCTATAAAACCCATATTGATGAAATAAAAATCGGCAGTATTACGCTAAAAAATGTCAGAGGAGCCATTCTTGATCAGATGGGTGATTATCGGATTTTATTGGGAATGAGTTTTTTAGAGAGGTTGGATTTTCAGAAATCTGGCAAGCAATTAATATTAGAACAGAAAATTTTGCCCTAAAAAAATTGAATTATTTATTGCGTGTTACCTAAGGCAACTCGCAATAAATAAACTACTTTGTTCGTCTTCTTTGCTACAAAAATAGTTATGTAGAGCGACTGTAACAAAGACGACAAATAAAATTTCTGCGCAATATGGATAGTTTATTTATTGGGTGTTACCTAAATATTAAAAATAGTCTGTAAATAAGGGTTGGCGTTATGAAGAATTCATTCTATGCTTTTTACAAGAATTAAATTTTCATCGTTTTGATGGTCTGTTTACGCATGTTACTTAAGGCAACTCGCAATATGGGTCGTTTATTTATTGCGTGTGACCTAACCATCTACTGACTAAATAAAAAAGGAAATCAGGTGTTTGAACTAATTATTAAGGGTGGCGTGCTGATAGTACCGATCATACTTTGTTCTATTGTTGCAATGGCCATTGTATTTGAACGGCTTATTGCATTAAAAACCAGTAAAATAATTCCTAAGCATCTGGTGGCTAAAGTTTGGAAATTATACAAATCTAAAAAGCTTGATTCCACACAAATTAAACAAATTCGTGATGAATCTCCTTTGGGTCGTATTTTGGCGGCAGGTTTGGTCAATATGAACCATTCCCGTGAAGTGATGAAAGAAAGCATTGAAGAAACAGGTCGACAAGTTGTACACAAGCTGGAAAAGTTTTTGAATGCATTGGGAACCATTGCTGCCATTACTCCCTTGTTAGGTTTGTTAGGTACAGTTATTGGAATGATTAAAGTTTTTACTGCCATTATGGTTCATGGTGTGGGTAATCCTGGGGTATTGGCAGGTGGTATTTCAGAAGCATTGATTACTACTGCGGCTGGTTTATCAGTTGCCATTCCTACTTTGATGTTTTATCGGTATTTTCGTGGCAAAGTAGATGCTTTAGTTATTCAAATGGAAGAAGAAGCGTTGAAAATGGTTGAAATTATGCATGGCGACCGAGAAAAAAGTTGATAAAGGGTTTAACTCATGAATTTGAAAACAGCACAATCTGAAGAACTTGAGTTAAATTTGACACCATTGATTGATGTGGTTTTTTTACTGCTGATATTTTTTATGGTTTCAACAACATTTACCCATGAAACACAAATTAAGCTTCAACTGCCAGAAGCACAGTCTGAAGACAGAGAAATTAGTAAAAATGACATTGAGGTTACGGTTGATGCTCAAGGTCGATATTTTGTAAATCAACGCCAGTTGGTTAATACTAAATTTGAAACTTTGAAGAAAGCATTTATTAAAGTTGCGGGAAATAAAAGAAACCAGCCTTTTGTTATCAGTGCGGATGCAAATACAAGTCATCAATCAGTAATGACTGTTTTGAATGCTGCACGACAAACTGGATTTATTCATATTACCTTTGCTACCAAAGAGCCGACACCTGGCCAGTAATAATTGCTATACAGATCTACTAAAAAGTGGCTTATTGCCGTATTATCCTAAAAAATTAGTTGAATATTAAGGTAACGCACAATAAATAAACTACCCATATTGCGCAGAAATTTTGTTTGTCTTTTTTGTTAAAAAAATAGGCGTGTAGTCACTCTACATAACTATTTTTGTGGCAAAGAAGATACAAGACAGGTAAAAGAGTTTTATGCCCTTTGGGTGCAAGTAAGATGGGTAGTTTATTTGTTGCGAGTTACCTAGTCATGACTGCTATAGAAAACCCATTCTTAAACCTCAGTTTGTCATCCTATGTTCACCGACTTTATTCTGAGCTTTGATGACGTAAAGTCTATACGAAATGAGCCGTTATCTATCAGGAGAAAATATTGGGTTTTAAAGTCTTAACTGTTTCACAGTTAAACCGTGATGTTCGAAATTTATTGGAATATGAATATCCTAGAGTGTGGGTTGAGGGTGAAATATCTAACTTAGCAAGACCAGCGTCGGGACATATTTATTTTAGTCTGAAAGACAAAGGTGGGCAAATTCGTTGCGCCATGTTCCGTAACAGATTATTAAATTCAGGGTTTAATCCTAAAAATGGTTTGCAAGTTTTACTGCAAGGCAAAGTGAGTTTGTATGAAGGGCGAGGTGATTACCAACTGATTGTCGATAATATTCAGGCAGCAGGCGAAGGTTTATTACAGCAACAGTTTGAGCAATTGAAAAATAAGTTAAGCCAACAAGGTCTGTTTGATTCTTCCTGCAAACAACCATTGCCGATTCATCCACAACGAATTGGTATCATTACATCACCCAGTGGTGCTGCTATTCAGGATGTTTTGAATGTGTTGAAAAGGCGATTTCCACAAATTCCATTGGTTATTTATCCTGTATCGGTGCAAGGCGAACAAGCGGTTCCTGATATCATGAAAGCCATTAATGTTGCACAAAAACGCAATGAATGTGATGTCTTGATGTTGATTCGTGGTGGCGGATCAATTGAGGATTTATGGGCTTTTAATAATGAAGGTGTTGCGTTAGCTATTTATCATTGTCGTTTACCCATTATTACAGGTGTTGGTCACGAAACCGATTTTACCATTGCTGATTTTGTTGCAGATGTTAGAGCACCAACACCGTCCGCAGCTGCTGAAATTATCAGTCCTGATCGTCATGAATTGATGAATAATTATGCCAAACTTGAATCCCAGTTGATTCAGATAATGACGCATAAACTGGCACAACAATCACAAAAACTTCAATGGCTACAAAAGCAATTGCAACAATGTCATCCACTGAATCAATGCGAGCAAAAATCACAGCGGTTGGATGAATTGGAATATCGACTGATTAGTTTACAAAATAAATGGTTAATGAAGAAGCAGTCACGTTTACAAGAGGTGCAACAAACAATCCAGCAGCGGCATCCCGCAAAATTAATTGAAAAATATCAGATGACCGTGCAACATCAAAAGCAACAATTGAATCAATTAATACAGTCAAAAATTCAGCAAAATAAACAATCATTATCAGGTTTTTCCAGGGCATTGGATATGGTGAGTCCGCTGGCAACCTTGTCCAGAGGTTATGCCATTGCAACTCATCAAAAAACCAAACAGGTCATTTATTCTGCGGATGAAGCCAAATCTGGTGATTTAATCAATGTTAAAGTCAAGCAGGGTGAAATGACCTGTGAAGTGAAATAATGATGGCAAATAACTCATTTTCTTTCTATTGGCATGACTATGAAACCTTCAGTGCTGACCCCATGAGGGGAAGGGCATCCCAATTTGCGGGTATTCGCACGGATGAAAATTTTAATATCATTGGGCAACCATTAGTGATCTATAATAAAATTGCTGATGATTTGATACCTGATCCAGAAGCTTGTTTGATTACGGGTATCACCCCTCAAAAGACATTGGATGAGGGGATCTCAGAAAATGATTTTATCGGTGCAATTCATGCTGAATTCTCCCAGCCTATGACTTGCGGTGTGGGTTATAATAATTTACGTTTTGATGATGAAGTGACGCGTCATACCCTGTATCGAAATCTTTATGAACCTTATGGGCGGGAATGGCAGCATGGTAACTCTCGCTGGGATATCATTGATATGGTGCGTTTAACTCATGCCTTGCGACCTGAAGGCATTAACTGGCCCAAACATGAGAATGGTGAGACCAGTTTTAGATTGGAAGATTTAACCAAAGCCAACCATATTGAACACGAATCTGCTCATGATGCCTTGTCAGATGTTTATGCCACCATTGCTATTGCCAAACTGATTCAACAAAAACAGCCAAAACTATATCAATTTATTTTTAAAAATAGACAAAAACAGACCATTTTTAGTTTGCTTAATATCAGACAATTTAAGCCAGTGATTCATATTTCTTCAATGTATCCCGTATCTCAAGGGTGTTGCGCTTTGATTGTTCCGTTATGTGGCCATCCAACCAATAAGAATGGCATTATTGCTTATGACTTGAGGTTTGATCCGAATCAATTTTTATCATTGAGTGTGGATGATATCAGAGAACGTTTATTTACTACTCGGCAACAGCTGGAAGAAAAAGGGCTTGAACGTATTCCTTTAAAAACAGTTCATGCCAATAAATGTCCTATTATAGTGCCTGCGGGAACATTGAATCCAGATTCTGCAATTCAATATAATATTTCTATTGAGCAATCTTTGCAATATATTGAAATATTAAAAAAGCAGGTGGTATTTATTGAAAATGTCCGTCAAGCATTTGATCAACAGATTGATGATGGTCGAGTGATTGATGCCGATTATGCTCTATATCATGGTGGCTTTTTTTCCGATAAAGACAAAAATTTGATGCAAAAAATTCATGAATTGGCTCCACAAAACTTAGCTAAAAAATCCTTTCAATTTGACCATCCATACCTTCATGAATTGTTTTTCAGATATCGCGCACGTAATTTTCCAATGACCTTGACATCTCAAGAGCAAAGTCAATGGCAGAGTTTCTGCCAGCAAAAATTATCATCAACGAGTAAGGATGGTTGCATGACTTATTTGTTATTTGATGAAAAAATTAAAATGATTAAAGAGAGTCAAAATTTATCGGAAATAGAAACAAATTTATTGGTAAAATTGACTGAGTTTGTGGAACAACGACGGACAGGTTAATTTCTTTCGGATAAATTATTTTTTGTATACTATATTTCTGTTATTCATTGTAATGGAATTTATTAAAGAGGTTGAAAATGTATAAAAATATACTTTGTGCTGTTGATGTGTCATCAGAAGGTGAAATTGTATTATTAAAAGCGGCTGCTTTAGCTGAGTTATACGGTAGCCAATTGTCGATTGCTCACATAATCGAATACACATTTTTACCCAAAGATTATCAAAAAAAACTCAAGGAAGACGTATTACCCGTCATTCAAGAAATGACGAAAAAACATAATATAAAGAAAAAGAATCGTTATGTTAAATTTGGTAAACCTTACTCTGAAATTTGTGCGCTTGAAAACAAACACAATATAGACTTAATTGTGATCGGTAGTCACGAAAAACGTGGAGTAAAAGCTTTTTTAGGTTCCACTGCCCATGCTGTTCTTCAACAAGCAACATGTGATGTGCTTCTGGTCAAGCTTCGCTAAGGGGAATAATAAAGAAGCAGCTTAATGCCTTTTTCTAATTTAGAATTGTTGCTAATAAATAATAAAATCAATTGTTTACGATTGTAATCTGTGTTTTTTACTATTTTATAATATTTAAGAGTATATTCAATGTGGAAGCCTGATGTTGATGTTTTAATACCGACGAGTAAAAAACGATTAGATAATCTAATGTGCCAGATACACACAGCCCAAAATCAAGGTTTTCAAGTGAGAATTACCATTGCCATGAGTGGGCAGTGGATAGCACTTGAAGAAAAACTGGGTGCTTATGACGCTGAAAAAATTCGTTTAGTCTATGATGCTCCTGATGGACTCATTGGTAATCCTGCGGTTCAATATTGTATTCAAAACTTGGAATGGTGTGATTGGTATTACCAGACGGGTGATGACGATAGCTTAATGCCATGGGGTTTAAAACACTTGTATGAACAAATTGATGAACATTCCAAAATGATTATTGGGCAAGCAATTTGTGTAACCAAAAATGACCATCGTGATATTTCACATAAAAAAGTAGGCAGAGTAATTTTAGAGGGGGCTGTCAGTGGTGTTTGTGTATTGTTTCATATGCCCAGTGTTAAAAAATTGTCTCCTCCCTGGTGGAATCCAGAGTCTAAAGTGGCTGATTATGAACTTATTCGTAAGATGGCAAATTCTTATCCTTATAAGGTCATACCGAATACAGTGACTATTTTGAGTTTGATATAAAATTAGCGGATAAACTTTAGTTCTGGAACTCTCACTAATAACTCTTGTGTTAATTCCTTATGTTGCCCCAAAAGTTCAAGATACCAATGATATCGTTTTTTAAAGTGCTGGCTTTGCATTCGTTGTTGTTTAATGATTTGGTAGGCATTTTTTGCAATAAAATGTCGTAATTGACTGTCTTCTATTAATATTTTCAGTGCATTATAAAAATCTTCAGCAGATTCTGCGATCATTGCAGTTTCCTTGTGTTTGACAGCATTTTCATAAACTGTAGGGCTAGCAATGGCAACACAGTGGCAAGCGGCTGATTCAATCCATTTTAGGTCAGATTTGAAACGGTTAAAACGATTGTCCGACAATGGCAGTAAAGCAATGTCTGATTGCTGAAGATGTTCAAGGTAGGTGGTATAGTCACAACGAGGAATAAATTGTTTATGGCATAACGATAATGCTTGAAAAAATTCTTCATCATTGACAACCACACAATTTATTTGTTCTGTAAATTCATTTAATAGGTGGTTTAAAGCATTTATCATCGGTAACCAGTCACTTTTACGGTTGAGTGCACCAAAAAATATTTGAATGGTTTTTCCCTGTTGTTTCGTTTGTTGTTTTGATGATTGAGGTAATGATGCCATTTGGTTTTCAAAAACTTCAATGTGAGGATTGTATTGTTTTAAATGTGATGCCAAGGAGGGCGTTGATGTTTGTACTGCATGAACTCCACGGAAGCTTAGGTAGTTATATTGTTGGCATTCAGGCCAATGATCTGGGTCATCATCAAAATCCATAACCAACAGGAAGTTTTGCTCAATGAGTTTTTGGATGTGAGGAAAATCTAAATCAGAAAAAATAATGCGATGGAATAATATTATGCCAGCTTCATTGTGTCTCAGTGCTTGTGGATTTAAGTTACCCTGACTAATTGCCGTACGGACACCAGGTAAGCTGTCTAAAAAACCCAAAGGTTCATCAACTCGTTTTAAATTAACTGCTGCGATAGGAGGAATGGTTAATGCGTGAATATAAAGCCTAGGCGCTGAATATGTTTGGCGAGTTGCTCGAATTAAGTATTGATGAGCTGAAGAGCCTTGTCGAAGTGAAGCTTCTGATATTCCTGCCATTTTAAGTAATGATGCAGAAGATTGAATAAATTGTTCAAAAGTTGGGTCATGGTCTGTCGTTAAAGGTTTTATTTCATTGATACGCAGTCCTTGTTCGGCAAATAAGCGTTGAATTGAATCCAATGTGAAAAAACGCAAATGATCATGATTAATAATTCCTTTGTCTTCGTAACGCCAATGGCCTTGCAGTAAATTCAATATTACCGACCAATGCTGAATGTTGGGGATGGAACTAATAATAACCCCTGTCTCATTCAATAATGAAAGGTGACGTTGCAGTATTGACCAAGGGTTTTGTTGCTGCTCAAGTACATTATTGTAGACAATGCAATCGAGTGAAGCGGGTGATATTTCACTGAATTCAAAATTTTCAGCGTTGCCCGTCCAAACGATATCTAATTTTTTGCTTGCTTGCTTGGCAAGTTCAGGATTAATTTCTAAGCCACAATAATGGGAATCAGGATTTTTAGTTTTATAACAATGTCCCAGTTCACCTGTGCCACAACCGATTTCTAGTACGTGAGTGGCATCATGAGGAATCCATGCGAGTAAATTGATATTGATAGCGTGATAATAACTATTTGATTTTGGTTGCATGAATTAGAGACACCTTCGAAAAACTTTGCTAACTTTATAGATAGGTAGATCAATAAACAATATGTATTTCAAATTATTTTAATGGCTTATTGTGAATCAGCAAATTTTATTATCCTTAGTATCGGCAAAGCCAAGCCAAAAGATAAATTCAATTATCGATGGTTATACTTGGCTTCAATCGATTGAAGTTGAGTTTTTGGGTGATGTTTGTTTGTTAGAAAACCCGCTGATGATTGTTGTAGAAATATCCTCAAGTAATGAAACTCAATCATTGAATTGGTTACAGTCACAATATGATCATGATTATTGTGTCAATTGTATAGTCGGGCTGGTTTCATCTTCACCGCAGCAACAGATGTTATATGACCACGGAATTCGGCAATTTATCTTTGTTGATGACTCTGAGCTATCAATCCAGTCAGCAATGGAAGCTGGTATTGCCTCTGCTGTTCAATATTCTACCTTACAATATCAAGCCAATGCCTTTTCTAAAATGCAACAAATGGCGGTAATCAGAGAAAGTTTGATTTACGACCTGAAAAAAATCATCAATGATAGTAACAACAATGAAATTGAAGATACCTTTACCTCGGATCAGTTTGAAGACAGTTCGTGTCATTTGAATTTTGAAAATAAAAATCTATTGATTATTGATGACGATGATGATGTTTTGGTTTGTTATCAGGATATTTTTAAACAATCTGATACAAGTCTTGAAAATAATGCTCAGCCAAATTATGAGATTTCATTGGCTTCCCGTGGTGAAATAGGTTGCCAATTGGCGATGCAGGCACTTTATCAGAAGCTCCCCTTTGCCGTTGCTTTTGTCGATATTAAAATGACCAATGGTTGGGGCGGGTTGAAAACGGCCAGGCGTTTGCGTCAATTGGATAAATGGCTTCACATCGTGATTGTTTCTGATAATTCTGATTATGATTTGTCTACTTTTCAGAATGAAATTAAAACTCGTTTAACGGTGGTCTCTAAACCATTCAATCATGATGAGATTTTGCAGATTGCATTAAACAGTTGTCAGGAATATGAACGAGATCAATATGAAATAAAATCTCATCATGCCATTTCCAATTCTTTGCTGGATATGCAAAGTGCCAAAGAGCTGGCTGAATCAGCCAATCGTGCAAAAAGTGAATTCTTGTCAATGATGAGCCATGAATTTAGAATTCCTCTGACCAGTATTTTGGGTATGTCGGAGCTATTGAGTGACACTTATTTAAATGAAAACCAGCATAAAATGCTAAAAACATTGGCTTCTGCTGGTAAATCATTGCTGACACTGGTTAATGATTTACTGGATTTGGCTAAAATTGAATCTGGTAAGTTTGAAGTATTGGAAGAACCCTTTGATTTAAAAGAAACCATTGATAACGTCATTAATTTATTCAACCAAAGTCATGTGCAAAAAGGAGTAGATTTTCATTATGAGTTTGAATGTAATAATAGCCAGTATTTATTGGGTGATGCAGATCGATTAAAGCAAGTTCTGGTTAACTTATTAGGCAATGCTTTTAAGTTTACTGAAGAGGGATTTGTACAGTTAAATCTTAAAGAAACTAGTCGTGATGAACAGTCGTTATTTGTCAATATCAGTATCAAAGATAGTGGTATTGGCATGAATGAGGAAACACAGTCTCGCTTATTTGGTGCATTTGAACAAGCGGACAGTTCTATTTCTAAAAAATATGGCGGTACGGGACTTGGCTTGGCGATCAGTAAACAAATTATCAATTCAATGTTTGGTGATATTATCGTTAACAGTGAAATGGGCGTTGGAACAGAGTTTGTCATCAGATTAAAACTTCCGTTGACAGAAATGGTTATTGCAGAAAAACCATCAGTAACATCCGTTGTTAAGGGGATTATTCCTCATCTTTATGGCCAAGTTTTATTGGCAGATGATACCTGTGCAGTTCAATTGCTGGTCAAACAACTGATTGAAATGACGGGCGCAAAAGTAATTGCTGTCAGTAATGGTGAAGAGGCGCTTGAAGAAATTAAAAATTATCATTTTGATTTGATATTTTTAGACATGCAAATGCCTAAATTAGATGGTATTCAAACCACTAAAATTCTTCGTCAAACAGGTTGTACTATTCCAATTATTGCCTTAACTGCAAACGTCATGAAAAGTCATCGTGAGCGATTTTTGGCGGCTGGAAGTAATGAGTTTTTATCTAAACCCATTGATAGAGAAAAATTAAATCATGTACTGTCTCAATATTTACCCGAGTCGACAGTGAAACATGAAGAACTAGGTTCTGTGACGGATGAACAATTAGAAGCAGAATTATTCCAGTCCTTTTTGAAAACACTACAAAAATGTTTGCATGATTTAGATATTGCTTGTGGTCAACATGACTTTGAATCCATGCAACAAGTGGCGCATATTATCAAAGGCATGGGGGGAAGTTATAACTATGATGAGATATCAGTGCTGGGACAAAAACTGGAAAAACTTATTGAATTAAAATCATCAAAAGAATGTTCTAAAGTGGTGACGGAGCTCAAGAGAATTTGTCGGCCAATTTTTGAGAAAAAAGCTTGAATTACAGTATTCGAGAGAGCAAACGAACCAAATATATGCATCTTCGAGTTAATCTCAATGGTAATGTGGAAGTGGTTATTCCTGTTGGTTTTAATCGGTCTTACATACCTGATTTTGTAGAAAAAAATCATCCCTGGATTGCCAAAACTATGCTTCGTCTTGAAAAAAAGTTTAGTTTAATTGCATCTGATGAGCCTATCTGTAAACCCGATGAAATATTTATTACCGCTTTTCATGAGCATTGGCGAATTGATTATATTGAACAGCGACGAGTCAATATAAAAGTACAACAAAAAGAGTCTCAACAATTATGGCTACTGGGTGATGTCAATGATGATGAGCAATGTATTGTTGCCATTAAGCGATGGTTGATCAGCTACGCTAAAGAAAAACTAACGAAACATGTGCAAACCATCAGTGAGCAGACTCAATTGAATTTTAACAAGATTAGTATTCGTAATCAAAAAACACGCTGGGGAAGTTGTTCAAATAAAAAAAACATCAATTTGAATTTTAAATTGATGTTACTGCCTTTCGACTTAATGAATTATGTCATTATTCATGAGCTATGCCACACCATTCATCTAAATCATTCCGCTAAATTTTGGAAGCTGGTTGCTTTGTTTGAGCCTGATTACAAGATATTGGATAAGCAATTAAAACAGTCTGCACGATATATTCCTGATTGGGTTTAATGTCACTTAGGAAGTTTTTATTAAATCATCTCATTTATCATGTTTTTAATGAGCTAATGTTGCTGTTGATTTGAGGTGAGCAAATAAGATTTTTTAAAACTGATTCAAAGGTGAAATTAATTAGAATAGAAAAATTTTAAAAAATAAAGGTTTGGTGAAACTGTAAATTATACTAATTTATATTTAGGAAACTAAAATATAGTTGCATAAATGTTGTTAGATTATATACTTTGATGTATGAGTAAAAAAGAAAAGCTAATTCAAAAACTACTTTCTGCAAAAACTTTCAAGTTTTCTGAATTAGTTACTCTATTAAAAATATTGGGTTATTCTGAAATTCAAGCTAATGGTTCTAGAGTTAAGTTTGATAATGGAAATCAAGAAGACTTAATTAATCTTCACAAACCACACCTTGGTGATGAAATGAAATCTTATGCAATAAAACAAGTGAAAGATAAATTGCAAAGAGGTGAATTAAGGTAACGCGCAATAAATAAACTACCCATATTGCGCAGAAGTTTTGTTTGTCTTTTTTGTTACAAAAATAGGCGTGTAGTCGCTCTACATAACTATTTTTGTGGCAAAGAAGACGGACAAAAGAG
>Ga0233448_1000335_pt1 | contig 53055 bp, 49 predicted proteins | sample SI_124_October20_2_FD_183015 | JGI IMG/M metagenome (GOLD analysis project Ga0233448, IMG submission 183015) | Seawater microbial communities from Saanich Inlet, British Columbia, Canada - SI_124_October2016_150_MG | ecosystem: Environmental > Aquatic > Marine > Inlet | place: Canada: British... | reverse complement strand
TAAGACTAAATCTTATTAAAATTATATTTAAGACTAAATCTTATTAAAATTATATTTAAGACTAAATCTTATTAAAATTATATTTAAGACTAAATCTTATTAAAATGAATCATGGTTATGCCGATGACGATTATTCGTCTGATGATGAATATCACCCATTACAACAATTTAGTAATACAACTACCCAATCTGTTTTGGTAGATAACATACACGTTAACAGGATAATGAATGACTATAAAATAGAAAATTCTTCACCAGAAACAACCGATATATTTGTTAATTCATCTCGCATTCCTCTGCGCAACATACCATACGCACATGCAGAACTGCCATTTGGTTCCTCGTACGCATCTACACCAACTCCCGCATCTACACCGACACCAACAACTACGCCAACACCAACAACTACGCCAACACCAACAACCACACCAACGCCACCGTCAACAAATATTAACCAAATAAATACATCATCATATGTATTTATTAGATATATTCGCAAATGTATTAAATGGTATATACTAGCATTTGCGATGTTGTTTACAATACAATCAATAAACACAATAATATCATCGAGTATAATAGGAAAAATATTATCAATAGTTTCAATAATATTCGCTGTAGTTTGTATTGTATATATAGAAAAAATTAGACGGGAATGGTTAACATAAATTTTATAATATTAAAAATTGTATAATATAAACTACTTATTTATTGTTGTATTGGCGGTTAGTTTCAATGGTTAATGTTTTAATATTATATCCCGACGATAATATTGACACTTTAATTGCAGCATGGTGCGTAAGATGTAAATATACTAATAAAATTTCGTGTAATATAAAAACTAATAATACGGTTGTAGATTACTCCCATACCGTAGATAGTGTGCAATGCGTACCCATTAAAAATCCAGAAAAATGGCATCATGATAAACCAAAACTAAATGGAGAAATTATGATAATTATAGGATACTCAGTTCCTTTGGCACATCTACCATATATAGCACAAGCCGTAAAATCGCTAAAACTAATTGGGTACCCTATGGAAATTTCACCTAAAATATCATGCGATTCTTACATGAACCCACTGCAAACATACTGCGAAATGGCGTGGCATACTATGTTCCCGGATGAACACCAATGTCCTGATTTTATTAATATTATATCAGAATTTATTAATGATGAAGGGAAGGGAAGATATTCATCTCCACTAATGACAGGATTAATGTTTTATGTTGATGTTGATTTTAAAACTTTCGATCTTCTTTATGAGGAGGGCGACGTATATATCCCCCGCCTTTCTAAACTCGGCGAATATATCACTAATATTATGGAAAAGGTGATATGCGAAATCATTACTAAATCGCATTCTATAACATTTATGAGTACACCCGCTTATATCATAGAATCTACAACCATGCGACCGGAATTAAGTATATATCTGGCAGATTATAAACATTCACTAATGTCAATAGTATGGTGGTATAACTTTAAATCCAATACATATAAATTATTAATACGCAGAAGCATTAATAGTAATATTAATTTATTGCAGTTGTTACATAAATTTAACCCCACAGGTGATGTTGATTTAGTATCAATAGTTATTGATGCACGCAACCAAACTATTGCCGATTTCATACAGGATAATAAATATTCCTCACCACAATTCAATAATGAAAACACAGCGCAAAATAATCAATCACAGCCAACCAACACACCCCAGCCCACAATAGAATTGTACCCAGAGAATACATATGGTTCACGATTAAATTTATCTAATGCGCCAATTAATCCACAACATCAAATGTATAGTCCGGAATAATAACAATTAAATTCCCACCCATGTAGTTGAGTATTTTTTGTTATATTTAAAATCAAACTACAAATATATATAATCACTTTTGCTGTAATATAACGTTTATTTATAATAACTAATCTTATAAATAAAATGGCTGAGTCAGAAGAAAAAATAATATATTTTGATAGTAATGCAACGACATTTATGTCCCCCAAGTCGGTACAATTAATGACCATGTGGGTTAATCGTGGCAATCCATCATCGTCGCATAAAGACGCAATAAAGTGTAAAAAGTTAATTGAAGAATTTAAACAATACATAGCTAAAACATGTGGAATTACACTACCAAGCGATAAACCAAACGGCAGAATAACCGCCAATCAATATCGCATTATATTTACGTCATGCGCCTCAGAATCTAATAGTACTATTTTACGAAGTGCGGCAGCGTCTTATAAACATATGACAAACACACTTCCGCATATTATTATTAGCGAAATAGAACATAAATCTACAATAATGTGTTGTGAAGATATGGCCGAGCAAGGCCTCATAGAATACACTATGATTTCCCCAGATGAATTAGGATTTATTCCGCCATCTGAGGTTGAAGCGGCAATTCGCCCCAATACATGTTTAGTATGTGTGATGGCGGCCAATAATGAAACCGGCGTTATTACCGATTATAAAAAAATAGGTGCAATAGCACATAAGAGACAGATTCCGTTTTACACTGATGCGGTTCAAATATTTGGCAAATACCCCATTAAGCCTTCTAGTGAAAATGTAGATGCGTTTTCTGTGTCATTTCATAAACTTCATGGACCCGCCGGAATTGGGTTATTAGTGGTAAAAGAACAATTTATGCATGGTTATCAGTTGCGCCCTATCATTTGCGGAACGCAAAATGACGGAAGTCGCGGTGGAACAGAAAATATTATGTTATACGCCGGTGCGTATGCGGGGATGAAAGAAACTTTTACATCAAGAGACGCAAAAAATAAAAAATTACTAACAATGAAGAGGCATATTATGACTGAAATTTCTAAATATATTCCATGCAAAACTTATAAAGAATATTTAGAATCGCGCAATGATACAACAAAGAATTCAATAGAAGTAGTTTTTATATCAACTGCAACCCGAAACTACCTGCCTAATACTATACTTCTTACAGTAGTTAAACGTACTAAACCGTTTATATGTAATGTTAATTTTAAAGAAGATTTAGAAAAACGTGGTATTATTGTAAGTATTGGTAGTGCATGTAATACATCATCCGGTAAAGCATCTCATGTATTATACGCAATGAATATAGACCCACTTTTGCGAAAGGGTATGTTGCGTGTTTCACTCTCCGACCATAACACACTAGAAGAGGCTAAATTATTTGTACGTGCATTTATGTTAACCGTGAAGGAGCATTCCGAAAAGTAATATAAACGCGAACTCATAATAATGCAAACGCGGGTGTGTCAATAGTTTTATTAATTTTTTATTATTATTTTTGATTAACTAATCAAAAAAATTATTATTATTATTATTATTATTATTATTATTTACGCCTTAGCTACAGGACGCTTCGCTGCTGCGTTCTTAGGTTTAACCGGCTTATTTGCCGCCTTGGCCTTAGCGGCTGGCTTATTTGCAGCCTTCGCCTTAGCAGCCGGTCGGTTGCCGGTCTTTTCTTTAGGCTTGGCGGTTTCATGCTTACCAGTATCGGGTGCACCCTTAACGCGCTTATGGTCGGTAGAGAACTTTTCAAAAAGACCAAGTTTTTCAGAAACAAGTTCATTAATAGGAGCAAATCGGTCGTCCTTAAATCCATAAGTATGAACCATGCTATATCCCGGAATCTGACGTCGCGGACCATCTTTCTTAGTCTTCTTACGGTCATCGGGGTGGTCAACCTTGGTCTCGCGGAATTCAAACGACTCTTCGACAGTCTGACCGTCGGTAAGAAGAATTTGAAGAACGCTTAATACAATACGATCGCTAATTGTATGTTCTTTAGTTGCATTGAGCATGATATTAAACATCGGACTAATGCGGTCTAAGAATTCTACCACAATGTCAGATAAGTATTCGCGTACATTATTGGCGCAACGAACATTAGAATATTTTTCCTCACTCTTAAGACGCGTGTATAAGTGTCCAATATACGTGCGGAAATTAACTACACCGCTTTCATCATCGTCCTCATCGGTAGTGATTTCAGCATTAACTTCTTCCGGCGCCTGTGTCGCGTCTTGTGCGTCATCTTGGTCTTTACCGAGTTTCTTATTTGCACGAGTAAGTTCTTTAGTAAGACGTGCAATTTCAGCATCGCGGACTGCCGTTTGTTCAGCGGTACGTAATGCGGCCTCCTCAGTCGTCCACTTATTGAGTGTACGGAACAACGGATACGTATTAAGATTTTCAAATCCTGGACTATGGAGATGCTTAACCGTCACTAAACCGCGACCATCCTTAAGTTGGTCCATACCATGACATAGAAGTTGTCGTGCTAATTCATTACAAACAATAGATAAAATTCGTGCAGATGCAACACTAATATTACGGCGCTGACCGCGAAGAGCCTCAATGCGACGCTCAAAGTCATTAACGCGCTCGGTATCTTTACTTCCGCTAGCCGTAAACTTATCAAAATCGGCGTGCCATTTATCAAGTTCGGCGTTAATTACGCGATTAATGTTATTGGCACCAATATGACGCTTAACGCGCGGCTGAGCAATATCAACACCGGTAATATCAGCTTGCTTAGGTTGGTCTACAGCGGCCATTATTTTTATTTATACGATACCTTTCAATAACGTTTTGCTAAAATCCTAATTTGTAGTTATATACTATGTGTATGTGTATTTGTCTAATTGGGAATTCATTTTTTATTTTATAGTCTTTTTTAGTAGTATTTAGGCTATTATATCAACTTTAATTTATTTGAAGTTAATATTACATATTAATGATTTAATTGTTATTTTATCTATATATGACAAAAAATATTTTTTGTATTGGGGTTATGGTTGTGATTATGGTTGTGATTGGGGCGGAGATTGCGGTTGCAATTGTAGATATTGTTGCGGGTATGATTGCTTATATTGTTGTTTTATATAATACAACCCACCGGCCGCAATGATAATAAATACAAACAATATAAATAATAATACAACAGCAATATTGGTGTCATTGGCATCGTTGGCATTATTGGCATTATTGGCATTATTGGCATTATTGGCATTATTGGCATTATTGGTATTATTGGTTTCATCTTCTACTTTTCCGCAGTTTTGCTCAACATTAAATGCCCCAATATCTACACCACCACCAACTTCTCCTAATTCTAATTGCGCACTACAGTCAATAATATCGGGGCAAGGCAATCTACTCATATTGGCCGTTGAATAACCGGTATTTAAACATTTACTATCCACACATAACGGATTATATTTTGGAACGGGTGAATTAATACATGTACACAATGGGTTATCTTCATTTTCTTCTTCACCGCACCATTGTATCATATGCGGGTCGCATATTGTGGGATTTTCCCATAATTCCGAACATATAGTTTTATTTGACCTATCACTGTCTATTCCGGCGCAACATAGCGTTTTATTAATTTTTATTACTTCCCACGTAATCCATGAAGAATTCGGATCTCGCACATGCCATGACACCGCCCATGGAAGTGATGATTTATTTCCGCAATTACATGCCGAAAGATACGTCCCTAAACCACGGCTCCTCAATCTGAACTTATTAGTACCGGGTATTTGTTCAGGTAATATCTCTACGGTGGCACCTCCTGTGGAAACCCGCACATGCGAACTCGCGTTATAACCAGCATCACCCGATTTTCCGGGTATGCAATAACAATAAGTTAAAGCCATACCGCGTCGGTAAATATGCATAGATTCTAATACTATGTATGAACCTCTGCGGTGTACTTTAAATATCGCATTCATTGCATCATACGTAGATAACGCGGACGGGTCCATATGTAGAAAATACGAAACACGATTGGGGTCTGTCCCACTCCAACCACCGGGAACCCCATGTGCCAATTTTTGCCGTGCTACGTTTTTAAGTGCTATAATATCCCCGTCTTGAAATGCCATAAGACCATTTGGGTCATCTATTACTTGACCAGACATGGTTATGTTAAAATAACACTTATATATTTACAAATATAATTATTGAGTAATTATATTTGCAAAAAAAGTATTATATTTGTTGGGTAATTATTGCTGCCAACCATCATCCTGACCTGGAAAAATTATATTTGACTGTTGAGAGGACGGCATTCCACCAAACATAAGCACGAATATAACTATTATTGCGATAAACCCGAATAATAACCACATCCCCATACCCAACCCGGAGAAAATAGATGTTTCCGTCGCGGTTGATTTTTGTTCTATATCAGTGGTAATTTCGTTCATTACTTTAGAATAGGATTCTGAATTAAGTATACCTTTAGCAATAACTTCAGTTGACTGTGTCCAATCTATATTTCCAACACTAAAATTGCCTTCCACCGTGGTTGCCCGAAATCCCACTTCTTGTGTGGATAGTGATATAGCCCTATTTATGTCTTCTTGTTTAAAATTAGTTTCAAACTTATTTTTTATATTTGCAATTGTAGTTGATTTAGTGTTTGACATCCAGCCGGCACCCGCTACACCGCGCGCATGCGCTTCTTGCGCCAACATCTGTGCTAATTTTTGTTGTATTTCGCCTTGTTTTTTTGCCTCCATTAAACAATCCGTTTTAACGGTAGCAACTTGGTCAGATGACCAATTACCTATTTCCACATTGCCTTCTATTGTATCTATATTAATAACTGCTGATTGTGACACTGAGCCTTTGCATTCATTTATACTACGCTGTACGATATTAATCGCATTATCGTTTACTACCTTAGTAATACTTTTTGCTTTACTTCCACCGCCTCCCATTTTTAACTAATATATAATTATAAATATAAAATAGTTAAAAAAACAAAGTATTTTTTGCCAGTGTGGGTAATATATTTAATTATTTAGAATGACGCCGGCATTTACCATTTACTGTAGCCTTGATACGGCAACGATTACCATTAGAAAGTATTTGTGAACAGCGATTTTGTTCTTCATCAACGCTTGCATTTTCTATAGTATTGGCAATCTCACTAACTTGCGATGAATCATCTCCACTATAGTCTGATTCTGTAAATGAATCGCTATTAGTTATGTTTTCAATATAATCACCATCTTCAATCACACTGTCAGTTATGTATTTATTGTCTTCACTATAATCATTGTTTTCACTATAATCATTGTTTTCAATCACACTGTCTGTTATATCATTAAAACTAAATATATCGGTATTAGTGTTGGTGTTGGTGTTGGTGGTGTTAGTGTTGGTGCTGGTGGTGTTAGAAATTTCAGCAGTATCATATAAGTTATCTTGACCGTCCGAATGTGATGTTGCCGTTAATGGTGAAGAGGTAGTTGTAGAATTTTCTATATTATCCAGACTTTCAGTAGCCGTATCGTCAGCACCCATTACTTCATCGTCATTTTCTATTTGAGTTTCTTCTTGTTTACGTAATGCTTGTTTTTTACGCTGTGCTGCTAATTGTACTATTAAATCTTCTTTTGATGGGGGCGTTTCAATTATCGGCTTAGGTCTCGGTATTTGTTGATTATTTGCACCTTCTATATTAGACACTTCGTTTAATTTAGTCTTCTTATTTACTACTTTACTGTTTTGGCGTTTATAAAATACGTAAGCAACGATTGCAATAATTATAATCACAATCACAATTATTGCAACTAATTTATAGTCATATCCCGAACTTAAAAATCCTTTTGACTCTTCTTCAACAGTATGTTCTGCCGGTAATTGATTATAATCCGATACATGAGGCGTATTAGAATATGATTCAGATTGTGATTGTTGGGGTGGATAATCGTTTGAGGGTTTATCGTCCGGATGAATATTAGGAATAACTGGAACTGCGGCAATATCTGTAGAATCCATTATATGAATTACGAAAATACAAAACAGTTATTTAATTATAAAAGTGTTCTTAATTGTTTAGTTTAAAATTGCTTTATATCATAATCACATCATGTCTTAAAATAAAAATAATGTAAAGTATATAGTGTTGGGGTTATAATAGTTTAATACTCTGAAGTGTATTAGGGTATTAATAAGTTGGGGGTTATAACGGTTTAATACTCTGAAGTGTATTAGGGTATTAATAAGTTGGGGGTTATAATAGTTTAAGTTATAGTATTTAGGGCGAGATAGGGTATTTATTGATAGATTAAGGTAATAAATTACAGTAAGCATATATAACATGGATGTACTTAAAACACGTTTAGACTTATTAGATAAAGCATTAAAATATGGACAAGAATATTTTGATAATATTGACAGCGTTCTTCAAAAACATGCTAAAAACGATTATGAAAGCCTACATGCGTCATTGAAACTAATAGAAGATTCAAAACCCAATCTTGATTTAATTAGTTATAAAAATAATATTGACCGCGTTAAAGTTATAGCAAATTTGTTTCATAATATGGATAATATCAATATCGCGGTATCTGAACTAATTCGTATCGGTAATATCGAAGACTACCTCGACCGTATGTTAATAACTCGTAGCAAAACATGGGGCGACCAACTACAAGATAAGCGCGAGGTTATGGTAAGACATATTGACGAAATGCGGACTTTAGAACGTGATAACGATGATGCTATCGCGCGAGATTTATATGAACATATGAAGGATGATATTGGCTCACCATCCGGTGCTCAAATAATTGATATAATTGTGAACGCGAAGTCAAGTAATTTTATAGTTTACATTAGCAGGTATATATTAGATATTATTGGCTTAGAAGACCGTTTGCGTATATTGGAAAGAACTGAAAAAAAGAAAGACGAAGTATTACAAACTAAAACTTTGGATTTTAGCGGTTATTCACTACCACAAAGATTAGTTAGTATGCGGGGATTATACCCAATTACACAATCAATGCCTGTGAAAGACATTATAAAAACCATTAATCCGAACCACACATACACATCAAGTAAGTCTGATATTGATAATTTATTATCAATGGGTTCAAGTATTATCGGCGTTATTGTATTAGAAAAATACGGTTTTAACCCTATTGAATATGACACACGAACCCTTATTGATTTAAAACATGTAGTTGGTTCTAATACGGATATAACACCAGAAACCGGCATCAGTAATATGGCAATTAAACGATATCAGACTATTAATGTTATTGGCACCCCCGTGAAAATACCAAAATTAGGAACTGAAATTCACACCAATATAGTTGGCATGCCACCTGATGTTTACATTATTGAGACTATTAATAAAAAGGATTATAGAATAATTGGTACGAAATTTGATGTATTTACCACACCATATGAAACCGCTATTAAACTTACCCATGATGTATCAAACAGGCCTGTCGCGTATAATAAAATAATGGAAGATAATATTGTGCCGTTTTTAGACCCAACTGAACAACGTATTAATGCATACCCTAATAGAGTTAAGATATTTACTTCATTTGAGGGCGTTAAAAAACAAATTATTGACCGTATTGTAAGTAAATTTAATGAACATATTATTGCTGCGGAAGTTGATAGTTTTGAAACTGCATTAAATGCACTTAAAAACCAAAAGGAAACAATTATTCGCACTACTAACTATATCATAGGCCGCGAAATGGATTTAGATAAAATAGAAGAAGAGTTTCGCAGTAGTATTGCAATTGCATTTGACGAAATGGCATTTGAGATAGGCATCAAATATCAATATTATTTAGAGCACTTTGATGTTTCTGAATTAATTTTTAAAGAATACAAAGAACAAGAATTAATGAAATATCTCACAGACATGTATAGGGACGAAATAGTTAAAATATATAGTGAGTTAGATAGTTACCCTTCTAAATTTGAATCATTTGAGGCTCCTATTAAAATGTATGTATTTAATAAAAAGATATTTATGCATTAACGTGGTAAGAAATGTAGTAAGAAATAATTCTATTTTTTAATTATCGTTTACTCCACACCTACGCTTAATTAGATTATTCAATTAAACAATAAACACCGCTTCAATATAAAAGAATTATCAAAACTAAATATAATATGTCGCACACGAAAGCGTTAGATAAACATGCATCAGAATCTTCCCCTATCGATGAATCCACATCTCAACAATCTGATATGGATACTTTAATTGACGATATAGTTGGCGATGGCGGCAATGCCGAGCAAAAACAAGAAGAAGTGCTCGCCCCACCACCTAAGAAGCGCCCGGGTCGCCCAAAGAAACGTGTAGTTACGGAGGCAATTAAAATTAGTGGTGTGGTTGACACACCTAATGACCCAGAAGATAAAGTAGAAATGGTTTATCAAAATCCGGCGATGTTTAAGAGTATTTTTGCTCTATTAAAGGCATACGCGGCAAAGGAACTTATGATGTATTTTAAAAAAGATACAATTGACATTGCTGCGTGTGATCATTTAAATAGTACTTCAATGCTAACTACTATTGATTGTTCCAAATTAGTACATTACTACTGCGGTGAAGAAACAAAAGTATTCATTAAACGTACAGAAATTGAAACTATATTGCATAACTTACGCAAGGTTCATAAGCGACTTACGTTTATACTCAAAACAAATTACACATCACATATTGTAATTCAGACTGAGAATTCCGAATTAGACAATCGCAACATATACGAAGTTGAATTATGTCAGATTAATGAAAAAATCAATAATGTATTTTATAATGAAGATGAATATCCCCTTAATTTCACTCTTCCCGCAAAACACTTTAAGGAAGAAATAAACGGGATTAGTCAGTTATCCGTGCGATTTTCTATTGAAAAGAATTACGGCGAACCTTTATCATTTTCATTTGAAAACCATAAAACCAAAACCATTATGAATTCGCCGTATCTTAATGAGAAAAAAATTAAACTTAACTCCATGGTTGCCGATGATGACATATTTGCGGTTTCTATTAAGATTGATTATATTAAGCCATTCGCTAATACTAAACTCGGTGATGACATTGAGTTATTTGTTGCATGTGATAAAAAGATTATGTTTAAGACGCAACTTGATGGCGAAGTTTGCACTGTGCGGGTTTATACCGATATAATTAAAATAAACCCCGATGACATGTAAATTATGGTTGTTTTACTTTCCGCCCTTTAAGACAGTACGTAATTCATTGCATTTTTCAAATAGTTTATCTGATTCATTAATAACATAATTATGATAATTTTCTAATTTGCGTAAATATTTACATAAATTTACTTCACTGTTTAATAGGGTTTTAACCCATAACCGCATTTCAACAATAGTGCTAAGTTGTGGCATGTGTATACGTGTGTCATAATCCGGCTCTTTATGTTCAAATGGTTTAATATATTCATATGTTTCTGATTTTACATTTTTTGCATTAGTGTTGTTAATAAAATCAATAATGTCGTTAATTATTTGCTGAAGTTTATGTGGATTACGAATAATTATATCTAATCTATCACCGTTTAAATTTAAACCTGAGGTTGATAAATGATCGCAATGTAATACTGCTTGGGTACAGACTACTTCATTTAATTCTGCAATACAATTAAATAATTCAAAAAGGTGGGCCCATATTATATCTTTAATTCCGGAATTTTCAATAAGATATTCTGCAATATCACCATAAGTTATATCATTGTATGGGTTAAAATCACCAAAACCTGAATATAATTCGCGAATAAATTTGCCATATCGTTCAGTACTTACTGACAATTTTTCATATCGCGCGGCGCGCAATAACCGTGCTTGTATAAAAGAGTTAATGCGCTCATTGGGGACAAATTTATTTTCTGGGTTACCGCCCCATGTGAAAACATCGGATGATTCTTTATTAAACCCGCCGGTTTTAATTATTTCGCGGTATGACATTTGTAATTTACTATACACTATAGTTAATTTATTAAATTAAGCAGTATAATTCTAAGTGAAGAGTTGCGTATATAATATATACTAATGAGTTTATAAAATAATCATTAAGAGTGTGAAAGTTATAAGAAGTTTCACAAAGTTATAAGAATTTTCACAAAGTTATAAAAAGCCAATAGTATGGGTGATAAAGTTCCGGTTGATTTAGGTAAAAGTGTTATACCGCAACAAGTAGATGAATGTTCTCTTGTTGTTCCTGAAGAAGAAAGACGTAAAGGCGTCTGTATGGGCAATGAGTCTAAGTTTCTTATTGAAAAATTTACTAAAAAAAATAATATAACAGATGCACTGGTAGAGGCAAAATCTAAACTTAAATGTAATACAACTAGATGTGTGTTAAATCATCTCGGAGATGCGGGCAGAAAAGACAAAGAAATTTATCTTAAAGTAGAAGGTCCAACTGACGTTTCATTATTAAATAACTTTAACATTGATAATACGCTGAAACAATGGACTTTTAAATACAAGGATTTCTTTCCTTATGATTTTAATATGCGCGATTATGAAAAGCAGGGAAAAACGCTTCATACTATAGAAATGTTAGATTTATACACGGGTAATTTAAAAAACTCAGATATTAGGTCGCGTATCATTGAAAACGGTGAAAGCGCGCGACCCTTTCGCATGGCCGCGTGTGTCATTAATACCGACTGGTATAGTGGGCGTGGTAAACATTGGATGGCGCTGTTTGTAGATATGCGAAACTCACACGGGCCGTGGACAGTTGAATTCTTTAATTCATCTGGCAACGCACCGCAAACCGAATACGCAGATTGGTTAGAAAAAACAAAAATAGAACTTGAACAAATTATAGAGAAAAATAATCTTCCGGTTTCTGGAGTTGTTATTAAACATATTTGTATAACACATCAGCGGAGTCGTACTGAGTGTGGCGTGTATAGTTTATTTTATATTTATTGCCGTCTCAACGGTATGTCCGTGGAATATTTTCAACGTAATCGTATTCCCGATGAAGTTATGTTTGAATTTCGACAACATTTGTTTTATGACAAAAATCGCGATCAGGTTAAAGTATTTGATTATGTAAAATTCGCGGGTTCTACCAATATTTTATGGGAATAGACGTTTAATTTCTAAGAATTGTTTAATTTCTAAGAATTGTTTAATTTCTAAGAATTGTTTAATTTCTAAGAATTGTTTAATTTCTAAGAATTGTTTAATTTCTAAGAATTGTTTAATTTCTAAGAATTGTTTAATTTCTAAGAATAATTTTAACTATTTTTATTTTTTACCGTGTCTAATATATACATTAATTCTTGATAATAAACAACAATCAATCATGGTAATCATAGATACCACCGGTGTGCTTCTTATACTCACGCTTTTACTTATGTTTTATTACCTAAGATACTGCTCTGAAGGTGTGCGTATTCATTCCGAAATGTTCAACAATCTTCGTGTAATGTTGGCAAGCGAGGGTGCGCTAACGCGTAATTATAATACCCGCCCAGGCGCGTCAAGTGAAAATCGCGCTTCTGAAAAAGTAATTAGTGGGACAGTAGGACAAAACGGCCGGGAGTCTCAACTTGTCGCGTCTATTACGCCCGAAGACTTGTTCATGAGTACTCAAGAACAGCCTGAATCTAATATTTATGGTGATAACTTATAAATAATAAAATTACTAAAAAATAAAATATTTTTTTGTTGATTCATTTACTATAGTAATTATAAAAGAAAACAAAAAATATACACGCTAAAATATATATATACAATAAATCACATATACTAAACCCTACTAATTTAACATATTATTCTTTGTTTGTCATGGGTCGTAAAATACAACTTAGTGTTAAAGATTTACTATTAATTATTGTTGTGATATTTCTTTTGCATCAATATGCTAAACAGCGCGATGAGATGATTGTAGAAGGATTTCATCCTAATGGTGATACACATGGTTATTGGCCATGTTATCCCGGCGAAGATTGTGCAAAAGACAATGAACGGCAAATTACCACAAGTGATTTAATTATCAAAAATCCGTTTCAATGGCCGTATAGTGGAAGCCCGTGTGTTAATAAGAAAACTGATATTGAAGATGTAATTATTGCAAATGAAAATAATCGTATTCATTTAGACCGTCTTAGTATGCGTAATACTCCAGACCACGAAATGCTGATGTAATTGTGGTGATAAGAAAACGGACATTAAAGATGATATAAACCATACTATAGAAACCCGACATCATCTTTTTCATTAACTATTTTTTTAACTTCTCTAAGAACATCAAATACTATATCCTGTAATGATAAAATTATTTCCGCATTACCCCGCTCACTCTTAACTCTAGTATTTACAAATTTAGTAATTTCCGCACCATCGCCGTTTAATAATGTTTTTCCATCATGGTATATAGTCGTAAATCCTTTATATAATAAATATGCGAAAATATACCACGGCGAAGTATAAACTAACGCTATTAAAAATTGTTCCATTATAACATTATAACATATAGTTAATCATATAATAAATTATCTAAATGTCTAATATGAAAGTGTAATAAATTAATTATTTAATTATTTTTTTATTATGTATTAATATACATAATAAAAAAATAATTAAAATAGTAAATATGCCCGGTATTCTCGGAGGTGCCCGTGCCCGCAAGAGCTCCCGCAAGTCCGCCAAGAAGGCCGCCCCCAAACGCAAGTCCGCTGCCGGCAAGAAGCGTGTATCGCGCCGATCTGCCCGCAAGGCTGCCCCTAAGCGCAAGGCCGCGCCCAAGAAGCGTGTGTCTCGCCGATCACGCCGATAAATGATTGCATGACTGTGTGATTATGTTATTTCAATTATACCGCAATATCATAATATCATAATAACCAAAAAAATAAAAATATGACTATTAATAGTAGTAAATAAACATAATTTATTTTTTTAATCGCTAAATGAGCTACGTGATAACATATAAATGCAGTAATCATCATTATTTTGTTTCGCGCTTTTATACTCAAATCCCATTTTTTCATGTAGTTTAATTGATGGTATATTGTCTTTATGAATTCTAGAATAAATAATATTATTGTTACTATTTTCAAAATATAATTTAAGTAATTTAGAATACGCGTGTGTTGCAACACCACTACGATGATACGCAGGCGCAATAATTATATGTATGAAGTTTTTTGAAGTATCATTATAATCCGGATTGTATCCCGTTATACCAATAAAATCGCCAAATTCAGAAACTATCTTACGTTCATTTATTTTACCAACAGCATTATCAATATAGTCATATACACGTTTAGCGGTCCATGATGTATGATTCATTGCGTAATATTTTGCATTTTTGACATCTCCGCAAATTTGGTATATATAAGGCGCATCACTTAATGTAATAGGCTGTAATTGAATTTTTGTAGGATTAAAATTATCTATTTTGTGGATTTGTGGAATTTGAGGGATTTGTACTGTATCGGATAAGTGTGGTGGTCCTAATACTATTACGATTAGTACCAATACTAATAATACCGCTAATATCATTATTATTTTATAAACACAGTCTAATCGGAGAGGGGGGTTGATGGGGGAAGTATATATTAGTGTTAATAATTATCTAATCTAGTTATAATAAAATCCATAAGTATTTGAAGTTCAAAATCATTATTGTCTCCTTTATATTTTAGGATTTTATAATGAAAATCATTTTCTCTCATTCCAATAATTTTATCATCAGAATCATCTACCATAATAATACTATCGTATTGAAATGGGATTGAAGATAAATTTTTTTGTGTTGCCCACGGCTTTTCTTTAGTTAGTGCAACAACACAGTTATTTCTATAAAATTTAAACACCAATTTATCGTAATGTTCGCCAAATAAATCGCGAACTAACGGGTCCATATTATTTTTCATACCGGAACTCCATATCGCGACATCATAAAACCGCACGGCTTGAGATAAAAATTCTTGTAAAAACGGGCGACATATGCAATTACGTGTATTTTTATTTCTGTAAAGAACCGTGCCGTTTAAGTCAAGACATAATAATGTATTTGGAGTCGTGTCTAGTGCTTTGTCTGGAGTATTTACCGCCATAATATAATAGTGCGGTAAATATTATGGTTATTAATATTATGGTTATTACTATCATATATATGTATATTTATAACATTCACAATTATACAATTTTTTGACTAATTTGTCATTATCATTATCATTATCATTATCATTATCATTAACAAGATATACAATTTTTGGTTAAAAAAATACACATCGTTTAATATATACAATTGATTTATTAGGTTAATTACAATATAATGTCAGAAATAGAAAAGAGAGTATTAAATCGCAATAGTACTAATTTTGCAATTAGTCTATTTGAGAAACTTAAATCATATAAATTTGACTCCGATTATAAGTATTTATTTTATTATCAATACATCGTTACAAAATACATCAATGATATTGATATTAAATCGCGTGGGTTATTGATTTACCATACTATGGGTATGGGTAAAAGTATTCTTGCCGTGGCACTCGCGATGTCATTACGCGACGATTACGAACCCATCATTATGCTGTCTAAATCACTTGAAGCAAATTTTAGAGATTCTATTGTTAAATTTTTAAAAATGGCGGCAAAGGAAGGTGAATACACACAACTTGGCAATATGCCGGATGATGATATTCGCGCGTGGATTAAACGCAATTTTTCATTTGTATCAATGAACGCGTCTAATATGATTACGCAAATTACACGGGCTACCGAAGCAAATGTTGATGTTAAAACTAAACAAATGGAACAGCGACTTGCTAATGTCGTGCGATTGGGGTCTCTTGACGGCAAAGTTCTTATTGTTGATGAGGCACATAATTTATTCCGCGCTATTATTAACGGAAGTAAAAACGGCGTTGAACTTTACGATATGATTATGCGTGCCAAAGACGCCAAAGTAATTTTCTTAACGGGTACTCCGGTTTCTAATCATCCTTTTGAATTAGTGCCGTGTTTTAATATGTTGGTTGGTACAAAGGCACTACCCGTTTTACCTGAAAACTGGGATGATTTCGGTTCATATTTTATTGATAATAAAACCAATACTATTAAAAATAAGCAAAAGTTCCAAAACCGTATTATGGGGCTTGTTAGCCACATCACCCACACATCTAATCCCGGGGCTGTGGCAGATATTAATGTAGTAAAAAAGAATGTGGAATTTCCAACCGAACTCCCAATTAAGATAGAAAAAATACCAATGGCGGCTACTCAGTATGTGAAATATTTACTCGCGCGAGATAAAGAATTAGCGGAGATTAAGGGCTTTGCACGCTTCGGCGATACGCCAAATTTACAAAAACCAAAATCTGATTTTACCTCATCTTATCGGGTGCGAAGTAGGCAAATTTCTAATTTTGCTATTCCCGATTCTGCTAAACTTGCAAAAGAGCCTGAAGAAGTGCCAATTGAAGATTCACACTCTCCTAAGTTTGAAGCAATCCGCAAAAATATAGAAGATGGTGTTGGTGTAGATTTAGTGTATTCGCAATTCATAGGTATTGGCGGACTTAAAATGTTTGCGCGATATCTTGAACATAATGGGTATAAAGAAATTAGTGTCGGACTTAAGAAACCGAAATCGCGTACCGCAAAATCAATTAAGAATGAAGTATTGCCAAATAATTCATTACAAGCAGTTGAGGAAATATCCGATCTTCAGCGCCGTGCGACGGTAAAGGAAACACCGGAAGGATTGGTTGTGAAAGGGTCAAATGAGTTTAACTGGTATGATAGTGGTGATGATGAGAGTGATGGTGATGATGAGAATGATGATAGTGAAAGTGAGAGTGAAGGTAATAGTGAAGGTGAGAGTTCTAACGCAAGTTCTAACGCAAGTTCTAACGCAAGTTCTAACGCAAAGATAACGAAAGCCAAAACATTCGCATTTATTATTGGAGACGTTGACCCTGATGACCGTAATAAAATATTACAAATGTTTAATGATAACAACAATAAACATGGTGAGGTTATTTCAATACTTCTTATTTCATCAACTGGTGCGGAAGGTTTAGATTGTAAGAATGTTCGGCGTGTCCATATTATGGAGCCGTACTGGAGTCATTCACGTCATGCGCAAGTTATTTCACGTGCTGTTCGTAATGACTCACATACCGCACTTCCGCAAGATGAAAAAAATGTGCAACCGTTTATTTATTTAGCTATAAACCCAGACCGTAAAGTTGATACTGCGACAGAAGAATCTAATACTGCGACAGAAGAATCTAATACAACAAGCCCCACAACAGATGAAGAATTATATAATAGAAGTTTAGCAGATTTCACTCTTAATGAACAATTCACACAAGCAATTAAAGAAGTATCAATTGAGTGTATGTTAAACGGCGAATCATATTGTAGAGTTTGCAGTCCTACAAATTTACCACTGTATTCTAATAATATTCTTTTAGATATTAAGTCGGCAGATTCATGTGTTAAAGCAGTTGAAAAAACAGTGAACGCGGAAGAAATATTAGTAAATGGCGACAAATATTACTACAAATCTTCATCTGATAGTATTTATGGGTATGACATATTTATACACGACGAAGAATTAAATACATTTCGCAAAATGAACGAAGATAATCCATTATTTAAAAAGATAGCAAAGGAAATTAAAAAACATAATAGAAGTGCAAAAAATAATAAAGTTGCCGAAGATTAGTTATCTTTAGTGTGTTTTTCTACAACAACACAATGACGCCGGAAGCACAATGATGCAACGTCGCAATGATATAAAAAAATATTTTTTTTGATTCCTATCATATCGCATAATTACCACTCAGTGTAACCGTAATTATAATTACCCCACCAGCCATGTTTATTTTCTTCCTTTTCAAATTCACGGCCATAATGTATGCGGTAATAATCTGCAGTTTTTGAAACCGCGCCGTCAATACTGCGTTTGCCGCGATTTCTCTCACGTTGTTGTCTTGAATTTTCTTCATCAAATGTAGTTTTATCATATAATTGACATTTTTCTATTTCATATGATGGCGGAGGATGGCAAGAAGTGTATCGGTTAGCCGCGGTGTGATATATACGTCCTTCTTCATTATAATGGTCATTATATATTAATTCGCGGAGTTGTGCATTGTCGGCATTTTCATCTGCAGAGTCGTTTTCTTTATCGGAATTATCTTCTTCTACAGTATCTACATTCACACTTAAATCTAAATTATCATCATCATTAAGATTATTAATATCCGCTTTATTAAGATCGGTCATCATTCCGCAAATATTAGTTTTAACGTCGTCAGTATGTTCGCATGTCTTTTGGTCTTTTTTGCCGCCATCACGGATTTTACATACATGTCTGTATAACATAACACCGTAAACAACAACAGATACCCTTAACACGCCTGTTTGAAAATCGGGCGCGGCTCTGATTATTATAATTATAACTAAAATTAATAGTGTAAGCACAAACATATCATTATTTGCGATATCTAACATGATTTTTCTTTATAATTTATTGGTTATATGATGTTAATTATTATAATGTAATTATGTGTTAGTGAGTTAAATTACACACTATTACTTGTTGAGGTTTATAATATATTACAATCATTATATTTTTTATGTTATAGCAATTTTATTATTTTCTTTATTAGACATTACCGTTATCTTCTGATGCGGTTTCATTATCATCATTTGCAGATTCGTTGGTGGTGGCTTCTTTAGTATCGGCAGTATCAGTGGTGTCGGTAGTATTCTCACCACCATCATTGCCGCCACTTTCTTCATTCTCACTACTATCTGTATTGTCAAATTCGCCATGCTGGTCTCTTTTCATATTACTGAATTTATCCATTTCGTTAAAACTAGCATCAACCTTTTGGAATAGATAATTAACGCGCTCATCCTTAATTTTACCCGCAGTCATCTTGCGGTAATAGTTGATAATTTTGCGAAATTGCCGTGTGGTTTCGGGGTCTGCGTCGGTGGTACGGCTAACGTCAAGTACGAAATGCTCCATAATAATAGAAGAGTTTTTTGTTTGCACAAAATCGTGGTAATAACCATTAAAGTTGGATTTTAACAGTTCTACCGATTCGGCGATTTTATTAAATGCCTTGCCGCATCGCGGTACACGCTTCTTAACTTCATCCATATTTGCCAAAATAACTTTAACAAATTCATCAACGTTAATGTCGGGCTTAGAAAATTCTTTGTATAAGTCATATGAATATGTATAAATTTTATTTAAAATTAGCATTAGATAATCCCTACCGCGTGAATCAATAACATCTAAACTAAATAAATACTTAAAATTAAGACTGGTAAAGGGTAATGGCGCAAAATCAACACCCGACATGGTATTGATGAATTTATAACTAAGATTATTTACATCCTCAATATGACGCTTATATTCCACAAGTCTGTCGCATACAAGAATAAATGTACGAACCGTATTGCTTTCTTTAGAGCGTTCGTATAATTCACCAAACTCTTCTTTAACCTCATCTGATACCATATCAAACATTCCTTGATAACGGGATAAATCCTGAAATTGAAATAGCTCTTTATGTTCTTTTTCGCATGTATCAATAAAATCCGTGATTTCCTGACGCGCATTTGCTAAGTCGGGAATTGACTTCATAACCACACCATCATTAAATACTTTGAATAATTTAATTAAGCGGGTTGTTATTGTTGAAATATTAGAGTATTTAGGATAGACAATGTTCATATCTACGTTTCCTGTACCAATCATCTGATTAAACATATCTGAGATATTGCGGTCTTTGATGGATTTTTGAATGACCTTTCCTTTTCCACGTGGCATTGTGTGTATTTTTCTATTAGGTGGGTATTAATAGTTATAGAAATGCTATTGCTTAGTTATGTTATAATTTTAGTGTTGTGATACAATTATAGTAATTCGTACGATTATACTTATTTATATTAGTTGTAATAAGTATCTCTAATAGGAAATTATAAATAAAACTAATAATTTTACGAATTATGTTTTTATTAATAGGGTGGTAGTGTATAAAAAAATATTGTATGATTTTTGGCACTGCGAATTAGCCGATTTCAATAAGATATTCCATATATGTATTTAACATATCATTAATTTTATCTTTAACGGCATTGCGTTCCTTAGGTTTAAAATTTTTATAAGCTTGAGTAATCATGTGAAAAATTGTTTGTATGAACTCATCATCTGTTTTTTCAGATATGTCCATGTTTAATACGAATTCGTCGTCATAATCAATAATGTTTTGGCGATATGATAGCAGATATGGGCCCACAATCTTAATTAAAATAGTAGGGTCTGCTTGTTTAGCTAAAGAAATACGAGATGCCGCACGGTCAATAGTATCATTGGATGGGTATATTTTTTTTACTAAATTAATTAACCAACTAATTTGTGTATTAAATTGCATAAACTGCTTATCTCCCGCGGGTGTAGCCATTATTAGAAATTTTTATTATTTATAAGTTATATATACTATATTATCCAATATAATAATTATAGATTTTTATATTACTTTATATGTCTTAGGTTTAAATTAAAATTCTCATACGATAATCTTAAAAATCTAATACGCTTTCGCTTGATGACTGATTATTCCAATATGCGTTTTCCATTTGCATATCTAAATTGTCTCCCCCGGATGTTTGGCTTAGTGAATTTAGCACGCTGATATTATCATCATCGGGGCGTGCGGATGAACCCATGTCAGACATATCATTGTCTTCAAATAAATTGGTGGGTGCGCTGACACGATTGGGTTGTTTATTTTGGTCGCCACCCCTACCGGTGGTGGCATTTGCATAGTGTCGCATCATATCATCAGCATCATTATTAATTGACTCATCTTCACCTTCATCCATTATAGAATTCATATACGATTCAACACTATCAGTATTCATCACGGCAGGCGCGTCGTTCATTTGATGCATACCCCCGTTCATAGAATTATTAAAGTTGTTAATGTTGTTTTTAAACAATCCGATGATACGTTTAAGCCCTATAAACTTTTTCCCATCCGCAATAAGAACGGGCAGTCGTGAAATTCCTTTTTTATGTAGCATTTCTACCAATTCACTATTCATATTGTGTTTTTTAATATGTGTTATTGATATTCCCACACCCATTTGATTAATAGTTTGGACATTACTTTGTATGAATTTTAATAAACGTAAGTCATTTTTAGATGTTCCAACATATAACCTAAATTTTTGCATTTTCTATTACAATAACTATTGATAAGATTAATTATATAAATATAAACTTGAATTCACAAAAGTAATACTATAATTACTTATCTGTGATTTCTTTAAACCGTATTAGATAGACAAACTATATATAATAAGGATTAAAGGATTTTTTATAAATTTGAAATAGTAAGTGTTGTTAATATACATACACTATAACATCCATATCATGTCGGTTACAGTACGTAATATTAAATCTGATGACCTTAGTCCTAAATTGGACTTTAAGTCAAATAGCGAATTAGTAAAACTTCTACCGCGGACATTAACACCAAAACGCTTTTCATTTGAATTAAACGGCGTTAGCACCGCTGTTGCCAACGGTCTAAGGCGAGCATGTGCATTAGAAATTAATATAAAATCTATGACATTTGATTTTGATGATTTTGAAACCACTAATCCATTTACATTACCCGACTTTTTGCAAACGCGTATTCAGCACATTCCTATTGACCAGAGTGTTGCAAATAATACTGAATGGTATATTGATGTATCCAATAACACTAAATCTACTAAATATATTTATAGTGATGAGATTAAGGTGAAAGGAGGCAAAAATGTATCCGCATTTAATCAAACATTTCCTATTATTTCATTACAGCCCAATACTAGTTTACAGGTAAAACGCATTTATATTCATGAAGGCATGGGATTTAATAATTCATGTTTTAGTTCGGCTCATCAATCCTTATGTGTGCCACTTGACCAGCAACCAATAGATTTGCAAACGGGCGAAGGAGTACGTAGTGGCGTGGCCGACCCTAAAAAGCACCGTGTTGGATTTATAACTAATGGTGGTATTGGCGGTAGGGAAATAGTAATTAGGGCGTGTCAAAGTATAAGAGAACGCTTGCGGTATATTCAAACACTATTGCCCAATATTACAACAAAAGAAAAAATGTCAATGATGATTATTAATGGCGAATCCGACACTATTGGTAATCTTTTACTTAAAACAATCACAGAGTTATCCCCAGATGCGGTAATCACTTATGAGACAAATTCCACATATCGAGCATTAACTCTTAAATTAAAAACATCGGAAGAGCCCGATCGTGTGATAAATAACGCTATTAAATTTAGTATTGAAATATTTGGTGCGATTGAAAAGCAACTTCGGTAAGATTGGTAAGATTGGTAAGATTGGTAAGATTATTTTTTTTTGTTAATTTGTAATAAATCAAATAATATAATTTGCATTATTTTGTAAATGTCGTTTGATGATATATACAAATGCAATAATTGCAAATTTAATCAACTAGTTATATGTCTTGAATGTAAAAAATATACCCGCAGGCGCGGAAAATGGCGTGGTTTATGTTATGATTGTGAAGAGGCGCAATCAACCAATGCCGCAAATACACCCGCGATTTCCATCAACGATGCCGAACCTGCATTTGTACCTGAAACACAGTATAGTTTAGTGTATTCAGATGAACCAGATGACTCGGCAAATACTATCGGGCATTCAGTAAGTCAGTTATTTGGTAATCCAGAATATAAACCAAAGCGAGAATGGCGCGTCCCACCTAGAAAAAGAAAAAAATCATGTGCTTGTGTTATTGTGTAAATATTATATCTTTGATTTGTAGATAAAAAAATATATGTTAAACAACGACATTATTAACTAAACTATGTAAACTGTCGTTTCGTTTGTTTTTTATACTGCCATTCTGTTTTTTCTCCCAACTTAATTACCTTTTCAAGTTCGTCTAACTCATCCAACCAGACGCGCGCTCCATAGAATCGCCCCTCATGTGCACGTATCCGACGAAGCTTTAATTCTTCTTCTAATTTTGATAACTTATCCGCACGTGCGGCTATTGCACTGGTTAATTTACCCGCATCAGTGGTTGCCAGTAAATAATTATATGTGGAATTCTTGCCATGTAAAACACGCCGTTCTAATTCTTCATATGGTGTACGCTTAGGTGAATCTAAAAGCGCACTATCAAAAGTGTCAAACTTATACCGATTTAGAATATCATTTGCACTATCTTCATCTTTCTTAGGAATTTTAAGTTTCTCAAACACATCAACATACCGAATGATATTTTTAATTCTGCGAATTTTTAGTTCTAACACCAACAACTCATAATCAATCCGCAGTTTATAGTATTCTTTGCGAACTGGAAACCATGTATAAATAATGTCTTCATAACGCTTGAATTCTATAACATTATTTTCTGCACCTATCAAATTGATATTATGATTAAGTGGCGTTCGCAATCCAAAATACTCTTCAATTTCATCTGTATATGGATGATTTCCTTTCATGTGTTTCATCGCACCCGGGTATAGTTTAATAATAATATTGACCCTTTTAGCATTTGAGTTATTCTTAATACTCTTAATAATTTTAATTGATGTTTCTGCCGGTTTAGCTGGTGCTTTTTTAGGAGTTGCTTTGGCGGCAGCCTTCTTAGCTCCAGCTTTCGCTGTAGCCCTTGTACGTGTAATGATTTCCATTTTATTAGTCTTAATATTTGAAACAAACTTTTCAGTCCACGTGGTTAAAGGCAATTCTGTAATATGGACTGTATTTGTTTTTTCATCATATGTATATATGCCAAACGAATAAGGCTTTGCGCCGACATTGCGAATTTCGCCGGTATATCCAAGATGGCGATACATCGCGGGTCTCATGCTGACAATATCGGACTTATCATCAATCATAATAAGTCGGCGTACATTGCTAATAACATCAAATACATCCCGTGCCCACAATTTAAGTTTCCAACCAGTACCCGGAATTTCCGTAGTTTCGGTAATCGCAGTGGGTATAATCGGCACGAAGAACTCCGGTTCCGCAATTTCGCCCTCACTAGATACAAATTTCAATCGGTAATAATCTGCATTCGGAAATAATGCATCCATAAGCGGCCGATTATATCGCGCAAAGATATATCGCGCCGCACCCGCGTCTTTGCCTCCCATATTGCGACTACCAAAGTTAGAATTCGGTAAAAGAATAGGCAATTGTTTGCCGCCAACCGCAATAAATGCTTTACCTGTAACAGAGTCAGCAAGGCCGCCTTCTCCATGATGATAACTCTCGTGTTCTGCAATAAAGCCCGTAAGTTGTGCGACTTTCATGGTTGACCGTGTCTTAAATGCTTTATATGCTCCATCATGGATTTTACGTGCAGACTCAGTTTCGCCGTCAATAACATGATTTAACTTACGTTGAATATTATCTAACTGATATTCTTTACTTTGATGATTGAGCCAGTCTGTAATATTATATGATAAATCTTCTAACTGCTCAATTATACATTCCGGAGATAATTCTTCAAGCGGTTTCGCCAGTTCTACTTTACGTGGTGCGGTATCATCGCCGTAAAATATTTTTAAATGTTCTTTATATGATTCATCCGGTGTGAAAGTGTATAAGTGCTCATGAAAACTTTTAAACATATGAATTGTTTCTTCTTCATTATGCGTTGCTAAACCCTTATAGTATTTCACATCATATTTTGACTCATCATGCGTTTTGCACCAGTCCGTGTATTGAAGATCGGTGTAAAACTCAAATACTTTTGGTCCAGCATTTGCATATGCACGCACAACCGGAGTATTAAATCGCTTAACAAATCCGGTTTTAAATAACTTGGGAGTTAATTGTTCATGTAATACCAATAATAGTGAATTAATATTAAATCCATCTAAATCCTGGTCAGTACAAACGACAACTTGACCATAATTAAGTTTTGCCATTTCGGCAGCGTACCCTTTGGAGTTTGGGTCATAATCAAAGTTAATATTAACACCCAACGCATCAATATACGACTTTAGAAATTTATTTCCCTCCATTGTTTTATTCATTGCGATGCCGCGACCTTGTGCGGTCTGATGAATTTTAGAATTCTTAAACGCGTTAACAATAACACCACCGGTGCTAATCATACCGTAGTGTGTGAAACCTAGGTCAGGATTATTGCTAATACCATCACGCACTTGCGTCATTGCCGAATCTCCCTCAATTACTAATAATGTTGACATGGGACCCAGTTTTTGCGCCGGTTCATATTTATCATAATCAACTACGGCTTTCTTGCGTTTTGCAGGAACAAGTAATTTCGCAATTACACGCTCTTTAATTGTATCGTACACATCAGTCATAAACTGCGGCATTATGTTAAATCGCGCAAGTTTATCGGGTGAAATTTCAAACTCATGTTTCTTTTGTTCACTCCAATCACCGCCGGGCATACGTGCATTAACTAAAATAAAGATATTATTGGTAATGAGCGTTGGGTGGAACTTTAGCCCTGAATCTTTCTTAAATTCGCGTGTTAGTTTCATTTTCAATCCGTCGTATAATAAATCAGACAAATGCTTTATATGTTTGCCACGTCGTGCAATAGTGCCGTTAATATTACTAAGCGAACGTTCATTGCGGTCAAACACTCTATCGGTAACAACGATACATACTTCCCATGGGTTGTTTTCTGCGGCAACTTTAGATTTAGGTTTTGGTGTAATTGTTGTACGTAAAATGTCTTCTTTTGGAAACATAATATCGGCAATATCGCCGATACACGAAACTGGAATTTCATTACCACCAAATACAACTTTACACTTTTTACCAACCGCGGCAGAAATCATAAACATCCGCATGCGAATCATACCGATAAGTGTTGTAAATATGTTTTTAGACCAACCATTTGCATATTGAAAATGCACATAGTCGGGAATAAACGATACTTTTGTATACGGGGAGTCAGTGCATGGCGTGATAATCGGCGGTTCTTTAATGCTCATATTATTTCGCCATGTTTGAATATATTTCTGTTTAGTACGGTCATCAACAGTTTCTACTGTAAATTCTGTACTAAGAACATTAGTAAGTTTTGCACCTAATCCATTAGTACCGCCCTTTGTGTTTTCGGCATCTTTAACAAAGTTAGATGTTGAATGAAACTCACCAAATATAAATTCCGGGACCCACATACCCGCTGTGGTGTGATGAACAATTTCAATACCAGGGCCATTATTAAGAACCGAAAATCTACCAGTATTTTGGTTGAAGTCAACTTCAATACGGTTAACTTTAGTTGGATGTTCATTATGATGGTCCGCCGCATTAACAATAACTTCATCAAATATTTTGTAAAGCGCAGGTGGATACACAATATCAATATAATCAATCTCGGGTTTTCCGGCTTTAATATTCATTATATATTCTTTATTTGACGTTTGGTCTTGCGACCCCGCCCACATGCCTTTACGACCCACTAATACCGCTTCACGAATACCACCGCCTTGATACTTTTCTTCTACACTAAGAGGCTTCATAGTCTTACCCACAGTTTTATTCGTAATTTTAGGGGGCATTTTATAACTCAATTAGGATTAAATACTACAAATATTAGATTATGGTATTATTAATCGTAGATTGCTTATATCAGGTTAAATAGTTCAATTTTTTATATTTGAGTTTATTATAACCCGACTACTAGATTGTTAAAGATTATTGTTAATTCTCTAAGTGAAAAAATAATTATTGTAATTAATGACACTAATGTGTGTATTTACTTATCTTCTTGTTCTTTATTAATTTCTTCAATTAATTCATCAATCTCTTCAGAAAGATCGTCGTCTGATTCATCCGAATCGGACGAATCATTTTTTGATTTTTTATTAGTCATCTTTCCTTTTTTACTAGACTTATTTTTATTACTAGTATTGGTATACACTAAATATCCTATAATTAGAATAATCAAGACAGCTATGATGTGCACCGTTGGTGTTTTATTTTCACCAAATAAGTTCATCATATTCTTCTTCCACCCACCACCTTCAATAGTGGGGGTCTCCACGGTTTCTTCATTAACAATCATTGCTTCTTGTAATTAACTATTATATATAATGTTATTTATCTTTTTAATATGTTTTAATTAGTGATTAGGGTATTAATTTGAATATCATATAAATATTTAAAAAAAAGATTATTTTAATATTTTTTAATTTTGCGTATCATTATTATTTATATTAATTTAGAGACCGACCATCTTCATACTGGCCTCCATGTCCGGAACGGCGCGGGCGCCCTCCCGTCCAACACCAACACTGGAGAGAGACGGCTCTCCCTCGTAGTTAGTGTTAAGGACCCATCCTTGCGGGTTCTTGCCCGCAACATAACCGCGGGCCTTGTACGAGTTGATATCATCAACTCCACACCACCGGAGGTGTGCTGCCTGACCGCCTAATGCGAGTTCAGACACAAAGTTGCCCGGGGCACCGCCGGCCGACGCGTTGGCAAGACGCTGAGCATCGGCATTGCTACCAGCACCCATGTTAGCACCATCGAACTGCTGAACTGAAATAGACTGATTTGACGAAGGTCCCATAAGAAGTTCATCCACGGGGCCGTTGGCGGCCGACTCGGACTTACTCAGTAGGGAGGCGATCCACACTACTAAGATAAATACTACCACTAAAAGTACGGCAATAAAAACGTTCTTCTTATCCAAACTCTGGAGTGTATCCATGAACCCGTCTCCGCCCAACATGATTTTATATTTACTTTAACTATCAAGTATTGTTATCTAATAATTGCTTTATATATTAGTAGATATAAAATCAAATAGTTGAAAAAAATAAATAATTAATTCACACCACACATAATATAAAAGTATAATCAAGATACAAAACCGGTAAGTAAATTTACAGAAATTAAAAATGAATTGAAAATAAGTATATTATGATATAATACTACTGTTGTGCAGTTTATTAAAGTTCGCGAAAGTGCAGTTTATTAAAGTCTGCGAAAGTGCAGTTTATTAAAGTTCGCATAACTTCTGTCCGCCCAATAACACACAAAAAATGAACAAAGACGTGCCGGTAGAGGTATATAAAAATATCTTTGCGATGTTTGGATATCGTGGTGTAAAAACCGAACAAACACCAGATATGCGAAAATTTCAAGAAGATATGGCAAGTCAGGAATATACTATTATTTCTGGTACGCGCGATATTGAAGTTAACAGTGCGGATGGTGTGGAAATTAAAAACATCGGAGTGGTTGTCGTTCAGTTTAATGAAAATTCACTCAAGGGATTAAAAACACCGGCTTTTAAAAAAGTACTACAAGATACTACTAAAACATTAGATAAAGGTAATCATGAACTTATCACTGTAACAGAACAGCCGCTTAACACCCATTTACGTAAAGCAGTACGTGAATTTACGCGGGATGCGCGTTATCATATTGAGAACTATTCATACCATAAATTTATCATTGAATTTCCTAAGCATGAATTAATGGACAAACATGAAATTATACCAAGTGCTGAATTAGATAAATTGTTATTTACACTTAAAACGCAGAAATCTAAACTACCCAAAATACTATCACACGACACTGCGATTGTTTGGATCGGCGCACGGTCAGGGCAAGTAGTGCGTATTCATCGCACAAGTGAAACTGCGGGTACGGCCATTATGTATAGGGTGGTTAAATAATATAAAAAACAATAAACCACACCCATATCCGCACCCACACCCATATCTGCACCCACACCCATATCAATCTTAAATTTCAAAACTAAATAATTTTTTTCCATTCAGTGGGTGGTCTTTGTTTTCTTGGAAGAAATCGAAAAATGTTATACTATTATGACTGTCCTCATAATGCCGCCCCGTGGTGGGGTCCGGAGGGTGATAAAATTTTGTATATGTTGCTCTTCCATGAAACCGCAGTTTAACTCCATGAAATGTAAGTTGCAGATTTTCATTATCTTGCAGACTATTAATCGTGTTAATTAGCGGACTAGTGTGATTAGTGTATTGCAGTATGAACCAATATGAATTCTTTAGTGCTTCATATATATGGGGTCGTTCATCACATCGCGTTAAGATATTCTCCGCATTATTTTTTGTAAGTTTGGAAAGATAATATATAGTTCTTCGTGAATAAATATTTTGACCATGAACTAAATAAATATCATAATTTGTTATGTCTATATCAATTAATATATCGTTAGCGGCCATGTTATTTACAGTAATACTATAAATGTTAGTTTCCCACTCACACTGTTAATAATAAACGATATGATGTTTCATTTTTAAAAAAATATATGTTAACGGTTTACTAATCATCTAACTTTATCCTATCAATAGCAACAACTATTAAATCCTTTCCATCTAATTCGCTGTCTTTACCACACCCACTAAAATAGTATTGAAAAGTTCGCCGATTACGTAAGGTTTGCCACCCCTTTTTATGTTTATAAATAAAACAATTATACTCATATTCTTTCATAAATATTTTAGTCTTGTGAAAATTAAATATAATTCGTTCGCGGTTAGTTAATGATTTTATAGTATTAAATATAGAGATGTTGGCATCGGAATTTTGTAATATGAACCATCCGCTATTACCGGTTAGGTGATTAATATAATTGTTTTTTGTAATTTTTTCAATAGATTTAATACAATTTATTCCTACCGTTGGTGATGGGTGGACATCAACAGCATAAACGTCGCGATTAGATAAGTCTATGTTTATTATTTGCTTATAGCCCGCCATTGTTTATAAATTTGCGTATTTGTGTTTCTATGTGATAATAACAAATCATATAAAATCATTTTTTTATTTACCATCATTAAATTTAGAGACAACCGCAGACACTATATCAATTAGTTTATCATATTTATCGGGGTTAATGCCATTTATAAACTTATTACATTGTTCGGCCGTTAACTTACCAAGGTCGTTTTTAATCATCTCATACCGCTTTTCTGTATTATCGGCCGGATATACTTGTATAAAAATAGGCCAACTTTTATTAAATAATTCTTGGGCTTTTTTGGTAAACCCGTGTTCGGCAATCGCATTATACATTTGGCGGTCATTAATTTCGAGTTGTTTAAAATTGCGATACTGTTCTATAAGCGTGATTGATGGCATAATTCCAAATACTTCCCTGTATTGAATTATTAATTTTTCACAATATGATATAATTGTTTTTTCGCTTCTTTCCGGAATGTCTAAATTGTCGTTATCACTTAGCACCTTTTCTTTATCAATAAAATAACTAACATGAATATGTATATAATTGTTTATTGCCCGTGCAAAACATATGTTTAACAACTTATCCATTTCATGAGTTATGCCGAATTTATAATTGTCATGTAATAATTTAAGTAATGATGCTATATTGAGTTCATGTACAAAATGATTATGACGATAAAAGCGATAATATAGTAATTTACTAAGAACATCAAGAATATTTTGCATGTCTAGTGTGATATCAAAATCTTTCACATGCTGCAGTTTGCTAAGGTCCGCCTTCTTGCCGCATATAATATCTTGTATAAAAATAGTGACTAATGCGTGGGATTCTTTAAGGGGCAATGCACGCGGGCGTGGGGTAAATAATCCTATATTTTGTGAAGCATTGGGGTTATTAGCGTTTGCCATTTTGATAAAAATATTATATATTATTGCGGTGTTTTAACTTTAACATAAATTTTATATTATTGTGTGTTAGTTTATGTAGTTTGTAATTTAAAAAAAAAATAATTTATAAACAGTAAAATATTAATTTGACATATGACTACCTACCGAATCTGGATATTGAAAATTACCATCAACCCCGTCATTATCAACTAAATCATCATAGCCTGTAGATCGGGCAACTGCAGTTGGCAAACTCTCATCGCCAAACACGCATTCTTCGTTAAATTTAAATATAGAATTAGTGGGCCATATCCCATCCATGGTGTCGGGGTTATTATACCAGCGGTGTGCTTTATATGGGTCGCCGGTGTATTGGTGATGACGCCAGCCATACGGCTTAAAGTTAGGATTTGCTAAATGCTCATCTGCAGTCTGGATATTAAGTCTGCCGTCTTTCGCGTACATAACCTGATTGCCCTTTTCATCACGTTTCCATACTGGATAATCCCGCTCTAATGTTTCGCACCCGCACGTTCTTGGTTTACGGGGACATAACATTTTTGGGTGTTGAATAATGTAATCATAAGTTTGCGTATATCCCGACATCATAGGAGTATTAGTTGCAACTGGCGTACTATAATGCTCACCGCAAGTACTATAAAACATAATTAATATCATGACCACAAAAACGCCCATTAACATAAATGTCTTTTTGAGTTCCGCATTTGATTCCGGCGCACTCATTATTTGGTTATGAGTGTTGGGTTATGGGTGTTGGGTTATATATTTAATTAAATAATATTCCTGTTGTTAATTTATTTTTTTTGTTAGTGTGGTGTGAGTGTGTAGTGTGGTATATTTTAGTTTAAATATCCGGAATGCGGACCATACCATTGTTGATTATAAGCCGCGGGAGACACCTCAGACATTGAATTAATAGAATGATTGTAAAATAACGGAAGAGTTCCCTCTGAAATACTACCCGTAGGTTGGGTTGCCGCACCAAAGCATCCCGCATATCTATCGTTGAGTACTGTATTGTAAAACACGTCATATTCTCCGTCATGTTTACTAGGATATAATACCGGAATGCGGCGCTCTTGACTTAAATATCGGTGTTCATTACTATTAGATTGATTGTTGGGATTTGAGTAATATAAAACAACTACTAATAATAAGATTAAAAATGCTACGATTAAAACAGCCTGTTGTGAATTCATATTTACACTGTGTTGAGATGATATATATTAGAAAATACTATTTGATAATAAAAAAATAATCTATATTGTGGTATGTTGAAAGTGCGGGTGAGCACTAACATACACATTTACACCGTGGTATTAGAAAGTACCCCAATACCGTCAACACCATAAGGTTGATACGGCCTATCTAGTTTTTTTAAAAATGCGTCGGGTTTAGTATAACAGTCATATGCTAAACTTTCATGGATTTGGTCAACTATAGAACATGGCGCCGGTACTGACGCTGATGATTGCGAACCCATCACGCCGTATTCGTCCATATTTATCATATCATACGCGCCGTTAGCATTACCACAAGCCAAATATGTGGTATTGTGTACTATATATTTTTCGTCAAAAACACCGGCGGCCATTAAGCCACCTATACCTGCTGCAATAATAATTAAAAGACCAACGATGCCTAATACCATTCGTATTATATTATTAGATGATGACGACATGGCGGTTTCATCTCCCGGGGTATTTGATGCGGATGGTGGATTACCGCCAACATTAAATTCAGGAATGTATTGCATGATTATGAATCTGCAAAATTAATAACCTATGGATAATCAATAAATGTATTAATGGATATGATTATTAAATTATATATTATTGGATATAAAAAAATACACGTATTAAAGAGATAATAGGTAGTATGTATATTATGTGTATAAATTAGAATTTTTAGATAAAACGGTATTATCACAGACATATTATCGCATATTTAACTATGTGTGATAATTTAATTTCATATATCAAAAGTACCATAGATGAACTCGGCAAACATGCCATACAAACTACAGATTCGAATAATTTAATAGATATAGAACTAATGCGTAATCGCTCATCATCTATTAATGAATTACTAAAATTAAAACAATTTCTAAATGAGGCAACAAGTGTTTTAAATACTAAGATAGATAAAGCCAAAGAAATGCAGGCTGCAGATATTAAAAAAATAGATGATGTTATGAATAATTTAACTAATACGCTATCGTGGAAAAATAAGTTATTGACAAATCTGCCGGATGTTGGAAAAAATAACGTTAATGTGGGTAGTCAATTACAACAGCAATCCGTAGACACAAACATAACTATAAATACGGTAAAAACCGATATCCCACCCGCGCAAGTATGGGGTAAATCAAATAATACCCCAACTATACTTCTTAGAAATACAACGCCACCGCCGGCAATACCACAATCACCCACAATAGCATCTGCACTATGTGGAAAATTAGACATTAAAGTACCACCGGGATTGGTGCCGCCGGCTCATGCAAATATACCTTTTATAAACACACCACATATACCACAAACTACCCATCAAATCCCACACTATCCGCCATACTTACCTCCTATGGTTAAAATTTATTTTAATGCAGATGTTTATTTAGATGCCATTGTTGTGGATAGTATTCAATCGGTAATAGACCGTGGGGTGCTTTATTACATTACACCTATTGACCATTTTGCTATGGTAATTAATAGTGAGATATTCCACGGCAATATTGGTAAAATTTATAATAATCAAAAAAACCCTATGCGTGTTAAAGCATGTAAATTTGAGCAAAACTGCAATCGTATTGAGACATGTACTTATTATCACGACCCGCTTATATTTCCCGGACGTAAAGAAATTCGCAATTATGCGGCTAATAGTTGGACATATATTGAGCCGGATGCTACGCTACGCGACCCTACACGTATTCGGCGATTTGGTTCGCGTGATAATTTAAGTACCGACTTGGCTGGAATTACTAAAGAAGAAATTGATAGGTTTAATGACCAGATGTTTCATGATATGTTATGTATGCTGGTGCTTAGAAAATATAAAAAATAAGAATTTATGATTTTATTGTCGTTCTATTGATAACTCATTAACTATTTATTTTTTTAACATATTGGGGTCAATAAGTTTACTGTTATTACTCGTCAGATATTATTGTGGGTTCGCCATTTATTTGTTCGCTAAATATTTGTCCGTCATACATTTGTTGGTTATTAGACCCCTGTGAATATTTATATATAGTGACGCCGGCGATGATAATTGCAATAATTAGCACAAACATAATGATATAACTGAACCAACTTAATGAACTATTTTCTATCTCCTGTGAAACCATATTAGCCATTTCCGTTGAAATAGTACTAACCATTTTAGATTTCTTAATACATTCAACAACAGTACGCGCCTCTTGCTGAATATTAACCTCACCGCCGATATTAACTTTACCACCCCCTTTTGCTATGATGTTAGCTTTCTGCGCAATGTTAGTAGAACAATCTTGAATGTCTGAGAAATTGAAGTTAGTCTCTACAATCTGCTTAACCTTACTCACATTAGTACTAATATTAACATTAAAAAAGGACGATGCTGATTCTAATTGGTTTTTGGCTACTTGTTCTGCCGCGGCTTGTATTTTTTGCTTAAGATCGGCCATATTTTCAGTGGATGACATGCAATTAACTGAAGCGGCAAATGATTGTGCAATGTTGAGATCTTTATTAATATTGACTTCACTGCCTTCCCCAATCGCATTGATATCTACAACCCATAAAATCACAACCTTTCTCACGACCTGTAGGAGACCATTCCGCAGAATTACGACTTCCACATGCTTGACTTTGACGCGCACCACCAATAATATCACATCCCCCGCAAGAACCCCATACCGTCCTTCCCGACATGTTTATTAAACTCTATATTAACTGATGAATAATTTGATGATTATCTATTTAATAAAAAAAATATTATATAATATTAAATTATTCTTTAATGTACAAATGCTATTTTCTTAATCATTTTAAAAATCGGCGCTAAAAACGGCGCTAACCTCCCTGTGGTATCCAATATTTTAATAGTATTTAAATCCACCCATCTAATATCATTAATTTCAATTAACTGTTGCATGTTTTTAAGGTCAACCTGCGGGCGGATAACGCGCCGTGTTATAGCCAAAAAGTATGTGAATGTGTAAATAACGCCGGCATCCTCAAATGTATAACTACGTTTTAAATTAGGGTATATTTTATAATATTTTTTCTCAATATTTGTTTCTTCACCAAACTCGCGAACAGCGCAATTAATATCAGGTTCGTTTTTATTTTTACGGCCTTTGGGTATTTCCCATATCCTATCTGAATTTGTTGATTTAGAAATTAGTGATTTTAACCATTCACCATCATCTGCTAAAAATATTTGTTCAAACTTAGTTTTAGATTGAAAATAAGTAGCATGTTTATTTTCCGTTAGCCAAATGCGGTACCACATCTGGTCAAAGTTCAGAGATAGGATGTCCATTTTTTCATCTAACGTCATTTTATTAAGCATTGACATAATTACATTGGTTGGAATTTTCTTACCTATAGTAAATTTTTTTCCCTGTACAAATTCAAAATATTCATAAGTGTATCGTTTAGAAATTAATAGTGTTTCCATGTGATTTGAAGTGTTGTTAATTCTACAACAGATGACCCCATAACTTGTTACATTCTTTTTTTGTGGTACCGTCATGACATTTTTTGCATGTAAATAGTTGCTTAATTAATTTATTATTAATATGGTTGGTATTTGTTTAATTAAATATGTAGAAGTAATTTAAATGCCTAAAATATTATAAACTTTTCGTGTGTTATAGGTAGCATCGCGGAGGCATTATTATTTAGTTATATAGTATTTTCACATACATATAATTGAGTGTATCAACATAATTAATAAAAATTTTTATTAATTATTTTTTTATTTTCATCGTATATGCATATATATATAACCTAATCTATTAATCCATTAACGTAGTTTAATATTTAATAACTATCAATATGAACGCCCATTGGTATGAAGTGAGTGGCGGAGGGAAGGGGAACAAGAATACGGGCGATGATGAATCTGACATTGCGGGCCCCGGACAAACGAATGGGGATAGCAATGGCATGGTGGATGATAAAAATAAACTTAAGACCTATTCAAGAGAAATAATATTATTAGTAATTGTTCTTGTATTAGTGTTTGTTGTTATGAACATGATGCCTGCGGGTAGTAGCAATGCCAATAATAGCACGGCAAAGCAGTCCGATTCTGTTGCGACAAGTGATGAAGAACTTCTTACTGCGGGTGAAGGTGCGCTTGCGTGGGGTGAGCGTGAAGGTGCGCTTACGTGGGGTAAGCGTGAAGGTGCGCGTGTATGGGATTCCGTACTTAGCGGGCTTGGGTGGAAGCCGCGCGATCGCGCACTTACGTGGAATAAGGAAAGTGCGTCGGCTAGTGCTGATGAAGAACTTCTTATGGCGGAGGGTGCATTAACATATGCTAAAGAGGGTGCATATGGTTGCAATGCCAGCGAAAGTGCATTAACATATGCTAAAGAGGGTGCATTAACATATGCTAAAGAGGGTGCATTAACATATGCTAAAGAGGGTGCATTAACATATGCTAAAGAGGGTGCATCGTATTTCTAAACAATATTTCAAAAAATAATTTATTATTTTTTTTTATAATTACTGTAAATTTACTATTTAGACTTTACAATAGGTTTTACGTTAGATTGCGGTTTAGACTTTACAATAGGTTTTACACCAGATTGCGGTTTAGGTTTTGTATCAGACTTCACGTTAGATTGCGATTTAGACTTTACAATAGGTTTTACGTTAGATTGCGGTTTAGGTTTTGTATCAAACTTCACGTTAGTTTTCACATTAGATTGCGGTTTAGGTTTCACATCAGACTTCAAAGTTTGATTTGTCATAATTGCAGATTTATCAATCAATACACTTTTAGCAGTAGTCAATATTTTTTTACGTTCAGCCAGAGGTTTAGCTTTCCATTGTTTTAATAATTTAGAGTTGTCTCTGCTTAATTTACTAGCATTACGCCCCATAAATAAATAATACAATAAATCCCATTTATTATACCATAGAACATTTTTATTTTTTCCAAGATTAGATGTGTTAATTAAAAAGTTTGACATACGTAAGGGTAGTGAACCCCCAAATTCAGGCGACCCATGCATTAATAGTATGTGTGGTATAACAGACCATGGGTATGCATCGGCGAACATACCTAAAAACCAATTACGAATATCAATTGGATGAATTTGCTGCATCATCATATATGCACCTACCCAATATAAACGTTGCGTATTATGTGCATATCCATTCGCGAGAACATCTTTAATAATCATATCCACCGGTTCCATTTGTGTAGTGCCTTTATACCACACGTCTCCGGCGCTACAATTGGCATTAAAATAATTTGGTAATTCAAGTAATCGCACAGGTGCGGTTGTATATATCATTCTGGTATATTCGCGCCAGATTATTTGACGGAAGAACCCCTCAAACGACGCCATCGGCATTTTTCCGTCATTATGTTTAAATGCTAAAAATAGTTCGGTAAGTATTTGTTTTGGAGTTATAATTCCAATATTCATAGAAGTCGACATAACTGAATGAAATAAAGTTTTACTAATGTCATTTGTGATACTATTTTCCGCGCCAATAATACAAGTTAGTTGTCTTCCACCATACCCCATAAGCTTATTTTTTATAAAATGCGAAAACCATTCTAATGCTTCTTTTCCATCTATAGGGTAACGCTGGACATCCCCGTTAGTTGGTATGTTTTTCACATACTCACACGTGTGTTTAAATTCTTCATTATTAGGTAATGTCGGTAGTATTGGAACTTCGGTTCCTGTAGGAATAGGTTTATGTGCGTTTTCCCCGTAAATCCATTGACCGCCGAGGGGTTGATATTTGCCTTTTACATCGCGTGGATTGAGTTGTATAAAAAAGTCTTTACGCACTTGCTTATAAAATATATTAAATGTCATTTTATTGCGCGATTTATACAATTCGTGTATATATTTGTATTCTAGTAAAAATGCGGGCGTCTCATGAAATTTAATTGGGAGGCCGGTGAATGATACTTTATATATTTTAGTTCCCCATTCATCAATACTACTTGGATAAAACATCTCCACTGATGTTGGCGACACTTTCTTTTCTAAATAATCAATCCAATTAGTTGATATATTGGTCAATTGTATATAATGCACATTTGTAATTTTACTTAGCATTTTATAATATCGTTGCATTGATGCGCGATGTAAAGCAAGTTTAGATGCATGGCTTTTCCATTTTGTAAAATACAATGGGTCTTCAAACATATAAACATGACTAATATTATCATTTAGAATGATACCAAGCGCTTCATTTGTGTAAAATAGTTGGTCCGGTAAAATTACAAACACATCTACCATGTCGGTTAGAAGTATATATATATTTGAAATGCGTTTTACAACAACACTATAAAATACGAATTTTTATAATTATATTAATAACCTTTTAATTAGATTTAGAAATTTGAACAGATAAATGTAAATAATAATATTGTTGCTATTTTGACGATATAGAGCAATAATACCACAATATTATAAATAATGAGCAATATAAACACATATGAATTCATACCATTCACCGAGTCGGAATTAAATCCTCTAATTTCTAAATTTTGCAGTGATTACCCCGCTCCACCTAAAATATCATTTAAACAAAGACAGGTTGAAGACTATGTAAAACTATACGAAGAAGGCCCAAAACAGGGCGGTGAAGAATGGTTAGACAAAAAACGCAAAACAATTGGCGGTTCAGAAATGGCGTCATTGATAGGGTCTAGTATTTTTAAAGGAGTTAGGGAATTAATTGAATCAAAAGTGGGAATAACTAAATGGTCGGGTGATTACCGTACTCATTGGGGAAATTTATTTGAGCCGGTTATTCAAACATTTATTGAATATGATAAAAATATAAAAATTATCGGAACCGAGATCTGGATTTTAGGACAATCGCAGCGACAGTCTTATTCCCCAGATGGCTTATCTACAATGATGATTAATTATGAACATACTATTGAAGAAACGCAACCCGACGGAACAGTAATTCAACGAGTAGTAATTTTGCCGGAAGAGAAGACAGTATTGCATGAATTTAAATGCCCATTTAGTAGGCACCCGGGTAGAGAACCGCCTAAGTGGTATGTTCCGCAAGTTAAAACGGGATTAGACACTATACCCATTGCGGATGTAGGACTATATACCGAGGCAATTTTTAGAAGGTGTTGTTATTTAGATTTGCAAATAGACAATGACGATTTCACGCAGACCTTCACGCAAAAAACACGATGTGGCGGTAAACTCCCAATTGCAATGGGGTTTATAGGGTTTTATTTTGACCCCACACAATCCCGCAATAAAAAACACCAATCAGATATCCGCATATTGATTAAGTATTTTCGCGAGATGGAAACAGTCGGTGTTGTTGATGCTGGTGAAATGCCGGATGCAATATTTGAATGTATGCTTCGCGCATTTATTAATGGGGTATTAGTGCCGTGGTATAGTGAAATAGCAGTTCGCGGTGCAGGTGATATCGCCCATCATGGTGAATTATTACAAAAAAATTATGATGAGTTTTTCGATTTCTGCTTTGGAAATTTTAAACCATACTGTGTGTTGCCGTGGAAATTGTTTCGTATTGATTATCATTTTATTGATAAAGAACCCGGATATGTGGAAGGATATATGGACCGTATTAATGAAGTAATGGACGTGGTGGATGCATGCGGCGCAGACCCGGATAATGCAGATGCCATTATTAGTTCGTATTTTAATAAAGATGACGATTATTATGATGATTGATAATCACTATAGGAGGGGCGAGGTGGATTAATATAACCTATATGATAGCTATATATTTTTATACAATAACTTTCTTTTTTATTTATCTTTGTATAATCTATAATATATTACATAAAACACAACGTATATTGTAGATTTTACATCACGGTATAAATTATATAATACAAAATCATAAAAAATGAGTGAACATGATAGAATGTTTAAAAGCGGCGATGCCGTATTTGCGGTTTTGATATTGATTGTGATTATACTAATAGTTTGGTGTTCCTATAATAATCAAGTTAAAGATTCATATTTTTATCCTACAAGTACTAATGATGTTGATAACACCGCTTACTATAATACGGTGATGTTATCGGAAGGTGCTAGCGGTAAGCCTAAAAATAATGGCCGCCCCAGAAACAATGGCAAAAAGCCCAATAACGATAACGGCAATAAAAATCGCAAAAATACAGAATTAGAGATTGAGAATATAAATGCTAGAAGTATATTTGATTTTCAGCCTCTTCCCGATGACGATATTTACACCAATATGAATATGCCAAGTTATCCTGTTATTCCGCCATGTGCCCAAAACGACGGATACTTAGGCGATTTTCATTATTATGACCCTAAGCCGAAAAACGATATAAGATGGGATGAAACTAAGCTTGATGCGGGTAATATCCAGCCCTCGTTCTTATTCCCCCACCGACCATATGGCCCATACATGGGTTTATAAATACACATAAGCCCTTAGTCAAAAAAAAAATGAAAATATTTTTTTAATTATAAAATCACTAACATCTAAATTGTTGATTCTTTGGTATTTTTACACATTTAACCCGCATATTCTAATATTTCGCAAATGTCCGGCAAAGCTGAAATTAACGACATTACGGATAACAGCAACAATAATACATCAAAAACATTGAAATTTACTGAAAAAGATATTATTGAAGCATTAAAAAGTAAAAATTTGACTGAATTGTCAGAATTTTATAAAAATGGCTGGGATGTTACTGCTCCGATTGGGCCACGACAACTCAACCCGCTTATTTTTACAAATGATGTTTGGAAAACGGAGGGAGCCCCTGAACTCGTTGAGTTTTTAATGAAACGGGGGGCTGTGGTTGACGAAAACATTCGGATTAATTTAGTACACATGGTTAGTTATGGTATAGATCACGAAGGTTTTAAATTGAACAAATATACAAGAATTTTATGTAGTACAATTAAATTTGGACAGGATGATGACAATACCAGAATTTTACTAAAAGATATCTTTGGGAATGTAGACAAGATGTGGAGCGTAAGTGCTTCAGAAAAAAAAGAATTCCACACTGCTCTTTTAAACGCTGATGCAGAACGGAAGGAATTAAATAAGTTTACATACATAAAGCCGGCGGGACACCTCACCTAAACGCTTCGCTCAAACGCTTCACAAATTACATAGTGTGTTGATGTCTATCAAAAACAACACCATCACACATAAAAATTTCAAACATATTATTATATTGTTGTATTATTTTTTTGAGTATTCATTTACATTAATCATCATTATAAATATTATATTATATATAAGGTTCATATTTACTGGTGCCGATAATAGTGTGTGGTAATAGTGTGCGGTAATAGTGTGCGGTAATATATAATATCACTAAATACTACACCAACAATACTAAATACTACACCAACAATACTAAATACTACACCAACAATACCACAGACATGAAAACTAATTATAGTCTGTTAATCGCATCACTGATTGTAGTAATATTTATTGTTTGTGTTGGTTTTAACAGTGAGGGTTATTTAAATTATGGCGCCAATCGCTATGCGCCAAATTACAACAGTGAATTAAAGAACACAACGGAAGCAAGAATGCTAACTCAATCATACGTCGCCCAGCAGATGAAAGATAAAGAATACTCTTTAGATAGTGTAAGTTTGAATGGTAAAACACTCGGTTATATACGCATACGCCCGCGTACCACAGACATAATGATACATTTACGCGTACCAAACCGCGGTGATTATAAATTTTTAATGAGTCCGACTTGGATGTCAAACCAAGAGATTGAAAATACCGGTGTTGATAAAGAATTAAAAACAGATAAAGAAGATATACATTTAGAAAAAGAAGCATTTAGTCGCACTGAATCTATGGCGTGTTCTACAGCACCATCTAACTCAAATGGTGGTCAGTCGGGGTTTTATCCTCATGCTGCGGGATATTCCATGAGGACAACCCTACATTCTAATACGTCTATCCCGTCTGCCAGCCATCAGGAATTATTAACCAGTAGTATTAATATTGAAGGACCGTCTCTTGCACTTGAAGGTTTTGATTTTGCTCGCGGCGGTCAGGGTGTAATGATGATTACCACGGCTAGTGATGGTAAACTTCACTTGTATAGTACTATCTTAAGTAAAATACTACTTGATATTGAACGAAAAAAGATGCCTCATTATCATTTCATATTAAATGAAATTTAAATACGATTATTGGGGAACCATATATCTCACACAACATAATTATTTTTTTGACATTAAAAGCGATAAAACAACTCTAACATATAATATATAAATACTATATGATTATTAAACCAACACTATAAAGTTTATAATAATGCAAGATATTAATCATGATAGCAACTATGATATTAAAAAGAGCTATGAGGATATTTTAACACGCAAGGAGTTCTTTACATTACGTAAGGAAAATAATACCGCGGATGTAAGGGAGAATGAGGATGCGGATATAGATTTATCTTTCAAAAATAAACACCTTTCTCTGCATTCTCATCAGTTATTTACACGAAATATGATGAACCCGAATACTCCATATAAACGTTTATTAGCCAAACATTCCACTGGTAGCGGTAAATGTCTAGGAAAAAATACACCGGTATTATTGTTTAACGGTAGTGTAAAACTTGCACAAGATATACAAAAGGGCGATAAATTAATGGGAGATGACGGAACGTCAAGGACAGTATTATCTACCGCAACAGGTCAAGAAATGTTATACAATGTACAGTATCCCGGAGGTAATTTTGTTTGTAACGAAAGTCATATCCTATCTCTAAAAACCGACCGCACTCACATTAACTCTTATGGGTTTGAACAGCCCGCACAGCAATATGTGTATGATATGGATATACTTAATTATAATTCACGTATATTGTGGGCTAACAAACAATACTATGGATACCGCTGCGGTGTAGAAATGAAACAACGCGATTATATTACGCCGCCATATGTAATGGGATTATGGGTGGCATTTGTTGCGCAGCGAGGAGAAGTACAAATTAACCGCGATACTATTGACGAATTTGACACATGGGCACGTGCATATATTAAAAATAAAAATATTAATAATTCAGAATCTAATTTTATATCTATTGAATTTCAAGAATCAAAAATAATACCACATATTCCCTCAACATATCTACGTGGTAGTAAAGTTCAACGATATGAAATTTTGGCCGGAATCTTAGACGGGCTAGGTAAATTAGTTAATATTACCACACATATAAAATCTTTGCATTATCGTGTTGATTACCCACATGCTATAAAATCTAACGTACATAAACACGATAATTGGGGATATAGAGATATGAGTAAAAATAACACGGGTATGCAATTTTATGACAACTTGGCGGCATTAGTGCGTTCAATAGGGTTGGTTATAAAATTCCGCAATCATATTACTATACACGGCGATTTCTTATGGAATATCCCAACTACAAATACGCATTTAGAAATACCCGCGCGATACCGTAAAAACACTAACTCTGACCCGTTATTGTTGCCACTAATAATACGCAAATTAGAAGTTGGGGATTACTACGGCTTTGAGATTGATGGAAATCGCAGGTTTTTACTTGGTGATTATGTATGTACGCACAACACCATATTAGCATTAAGTGCAGCTAATACGTTTATTGAAAATTATAAGCAACAATACGAAATGGCAAAAATTCGGCTACGTGTCGATAAACGCGCAGTGGCCGAACTTGACCAAGGGACACCCAGTATATTTATTATTGGGTTTAATCATAGTGTGTTCTTTAAAACATTGTTGGAATTTCCGGAATTTGGGTATGTTAGTGTTGAAGAAAAAGAAGAATTAGATCGGCTGCGTATGGCGGCATCGGCCGGAATGGATATAGATATTAAACGCGCCGCCGATTATTACAATAGTTTAAAACGCGTAATTATTGATAAACGAAAAGGAGGATTCTTTAAGTTTTATGGATACCAAATGTTAGTTAACAGGCTATTTATTTCTGATGACATTGACCTTACTGATATTGAAGCAGTTGCTAAAGTGGTAGATAAGAAATCAAAAGATTCTGTTAAGACCAGTAAGAAAAATAGTAAAGGTTCCAATCCGCCACCGTTAACCGCGGATGACATTGAAGAGTTTGAAATTGCGGATAACTTCGGTGTGGAAGAGTCTTCTGAAACTCAATCAAATTTATTAATCGCCATTTCAAAATTAATAGAAGAGGGGCGCATTCAAATTAATCAGGCATTTTTAGAGCAATTTAAAGACGGATTATTGATTTGTGATGAGATACATAATGTGTATAATTCTGCTCAAAAAAATAATTGGGGAGTTGCCATTCAATATTTATTGGATTATCATAAAAATTTACGCGCGCTATTCTTATCTGCGACCCCTATCAATAATTCACCTACTGAAATTATTGATGTGTTAAACCTATTACTTCCCGCAGAACAGAAAATACATAAACAGGATTTCTTTGTGAATAATCGTAATTTAAAACCAGGTAAACTTGAAGAAATTGGTAGATTATCTGCGGGGCGCGTTTCATTTCTTGAAGATATTAATCCTAAATATTACCCGTCGCGTACCTTCGCAGGTGAAAAATATAAATTACCTCGTGAAATTAATGGATGGAAGGAAATACCATATTTAAAATTTGTAAAATGCGAAATGAGTCCTCTGCAGTATCAAACATACATTAATATGTTAGACGAGGGTGTAATGTATAGTGATGGCTATTCCATTAGCGATATGGTGTTTCCTAATCCGGAAAATACCAATGTTGGTTTATATCGGTCTTCTAATACAAAAAATAAAATTATGGCTGCGACGGCATCTTGGCGTGATAAAGTAGGTATTAATACAGTACGTTTCAGTGCGTTAAATACGATATTTAGGGGTAAGTTTTTACATATTAATAATATCGGCAAATACTCTGCTAAGTATCATCGTTTAATTGAAAATATTCTTAAAATATCGTATAAGCCAAATGGTGCAATTAATACGGGTGAAAAGATTATGATATACCATGAACGTGTAAAAATGAGTGGGGTTTTGCTAATACAAGAATTATTACGTGAAAATGGTTTTGTAGGAGAAGGAAGTGAACCTACCGATAATACATTATGTAGCATTTGTGGTGAAATTCTTAAAGGGCATGCCGCAGTAGTCAAGAGAAAGAAAATTCCACCGCATGATTATTATCCTGCGCGTTTTATTATGGCTCATGGTGATATGGACAAATTAACATTAGACCGTAATATAGCGCAATTTAATTCGCGAGAAAATGCCAATGGTGTATTATATAAAATTATTGTAGGTAGTAGCCGCGTTAAAGAGAGTTATGAAATTATGAGTATTCGGCATATGATGATAATGTCACTACCTACAAATATTCCCGCATTAATGCAAATTCTTGGACGTTCGGTGCGTAAAAATTCTCACATACACGTGCCGGTTAGTCAGCGGCATGTTGAAGTTAGTATTTACGTTAACACACTACCTAAAAGAAAGTCTGTGGGGGGATTTTCTATAAATAATATGTTGGAAAACATTAGTGATGATGAAGGTGATATCGGCGGTATAACATCCAGAACAGGAGGTGTGAATAAACCCAGTCCAATAGATATTGGTAATGTTGACCATGCTGATAGTGATAACAGTGGTAATAGTGATAATGATGACCTTACTGATAATGATGACTCTACTGATAATGATGACACCACTGATACTATCGGTACAACAACGGTAGCCCGTAAAGATCTTGAACAATATAGAGAAATTTCATATGAAGTATATCGGTATTTTAAAAAACTACAAGATTATATTGTTATACAAGAAATCGAAAAGGTATTTCATGAATACGCGATTGATGCGGAAATTCACCGCGAAACTATTATGACCGCGGATACATTACATAAATATTTTCCTAAATGTGGAAATCCGTCATGCGGACCGCCAATCGCAGACATTGGTGCCCTTTATTATGAACCAAAATTTCCTCTTGAAAAAGAAGCAATAAAACCATCTGATTTAACTTTAACGACATTTAATGCATATGGTTATAGTCAAGAAGAAATGACCACGATTGTTAGTATTATTAAACGTCTCTTTTTAATACAGCCCGTTTATACATATAATGAATTATGGTCATTAGTGCAAAATCCGCCGTTTGATAATGAGTTCAATTCAAAGTTATTTTCAGAAGGAAATTTTGCAATTGCACTTTCTCATCTTATAGAACCGCCAGTTAGCATTTATGATAAATATAAAAAACAAATAATAACGTCAACGCAAAAACGCGAAATCACTGAAGCGCAATTTATTGCCGCATTATTTGACCATAACGAAATATATATACATCATAATCATTTACGATATCGCATTATTCAAGTTGGTAAATATTATACACTTCTTCCGGTAGATGATTCTAATGAAGTAATTGCTGATATTGATAGTTTTAACAGAACTGATGAATATCACCCAGACATTACTATTGATGTTGAATCATATATCATAGGTAGTAAGTCCGCGTATAATTACGAAGCTAAAAAAGACAACTTTTATTACAAATATTGTAAAACCAATACTATGGATGGATTTTTAACCGAGTATAATACGCGGTTTTACTATAATTTATTAGATGAAATCATTATTCATCGGGTGGTAGGAGGTAAAGTTAGTAAAAAGACCGATGTGTTGTATCATTATATTTTAGAAGCATTAGAGCCGTATGATATTGTTATTTATCTTCGTGATGTGGCACGTTATAAAAACGTAGCCCGTATGATACGCGGTGGTATACCTAAATTACCACCAAAAACACCGATGGGCTATTTAAAACCGGATAGTATTAAAATATTTGACCGTGAAGATTGGATTGAAATAGGACGTGGCGCTATGAACTTTCATACGCAAATGCGTGAAAACAGACATACAATTGGGTACTTTGACTCATCCGCCGATGGTGGTATGAAATTTAAATTACGCGACCCCATTTCTAAATTGGACATGGACACTAAAGATATCCGCACCATTCCAACGGGTATGGTATGTGAAACTAAAAACAAAAAAGATTTACTTAAAATCGCAAAAGACCTTAACGTGCGCGGATATGACCCAAGGCAAATTAAAGTGCGGCAGTTATGTATGTTAATTCAAAATAAATTATTAGACTTAGAACAGAAAGAAAGAGAAAGGGGAACATCGGTTAAGTATGTGTATTTGTTTAATGAAAAGATGCCGACATTAAAAAATGTGTAAGTGGGCTGGGTCGTATAATTAATAAAATTATGGTATAATGGTATAATGGTATAATCGTATAATTAATAAAATTATGGTATAATCGTATAATGGTATAATGGTATAATCGTATAATCGTATAATGGTATAATCGTATAATCGTACAATGGTATAATGAATTATGAATTAAAAAAATAATATATCATATATTGTATAACACCGTAGAAAACTCGTCATTGTGAAAATAGTCTTCTATGGTGTTATATTTTTTCTTTTAATAGTAATTATTTTCATATACATATGGGAAATGTTAGATTATTATTTAGAAATATATACACAATGATATAATGGGTTATAATTTGTAAAATTTGAAACCACAATCATATAAAATATTTGACAATCCCGCATACACATTTACCAGTGTTTTTATAACTAACATATCATGATTATAAAAAAGGTGTTTGAGACGGGGGTGGATATTTCCCGTATTGACCTTTTTACCAAGCCGGATGTAAATATTATGAATATTTTAGTCGATCGGTTTGAAGGATATTGCTATAAATCGTGCTTCATAAGAAAAATATTACAAATAATTCGCCGTTCAGAATGTGTCATTGACCAAGACGGTCTGGAAGCATTTGGTAAAATATCGGTGCAATTTGAAGCGGAGGTTGAAGTACTATTAAGTGGTGAAATTATCAACGGTTGTAAAGTAGAAAAAAAGAATGCGTATGGGGTTATGATTTGTACACGTGAAAATTTAGTAGTTGGTATTACGCCTAATCCGCTATTTAATAGCATTGCCGAAGGGCAGTTTATTAGTATTCGTATTATTGGCTGTAAATACCAAATTGGGCAGCCACGTATCACCGCCCAGGCGGAGCCGTATATGTATCAAAACGGTAGTATTTATCATATCACCAATTCTATCACGCAAGATGACATTGAATATTTTGGACCCGCAATGGCAAACGCAGATGCTGAAGAAGCCAATTTTAAAAAGATAACTTCTGGAAGGGAAGCATTTACCACCTTGATTGCCGCGTATTCTAAACCGCAGAAGCCGCCCGCCGGTGCTAAAGAAATTAAAATTACGGACCGTGATGAAATAGCAAAATTGAAGGATGTATATATAATACGTGATTACCGCGCGGATTTATCCACGCCCGCTGTGTATTGTTACAATAACCTCGCCGATGTACAAAAGGCGTATCCGGATATTGAGATTAATGAGCAAATGACAAATCGCGGTGCTGTACTAAATGTGATTCATGATTATATTAATCACATCCGCACCATACGCGAAATGACCGAGGTATATAACACACCTGAATTGTTTGAATCGCACAAAAATCTGTGGAAAATATTTAAGAAAATGAAAATTCAGTAATTTGGGTAAATAAACATATTAGACATTTATATCTTTTTTTATTTCAATTTCTACGTCATAATGAATAAACATATTAAACATTTATATGTTTTTTTATTTCAATTTCTACGTCATAATGAATAAACATATTAAACATTTATATGTTTTTTTATTATATGGTATAAGTTTTTGTCTCAACAACATTATAAGTTTTTGTCTCAACAACATTATAAGTTTTTATCTCAACATCATTATAAGTTTTTGTCTCAACAACATTATAAGTTTTTATCTCAACATCATTATAAGTTTTTGTCTCAACAACATTATAAGTTTTTGTATCAATAACATTTGCAGTATGTGTGATTTAAATCAAAAAAAACATTTTATCATTAGAAATACATCTTATCTTACAGACGAAGACCGTGCCGATATTGGTAGAATTATTAGTAGAGAAGGTCAAATTTTATTACTAAAACAGGGTTCGGATGGGGGTTCCCGTATCAATTTAGACTTACTTGATGAACGTATAATTAACCAAATTTATTCTCTCGTTGATTATAAAATTAATAAATTAAAGGGTTAAACATGTTTGAATAAAAGAAAAAGAAAAAGAATATAAAGAATATAAAGAATAATATAATTTACAAAATCATAATACATACATAGTTCTTACGGTTTATAAAATAATGTCAGAGAGCGTATTGGGAGGTGAAGGTTCTAATAGTAAATTAGCCCCGGGTACATTATATAGTCGGTATCATACAGGAGGGTTGGTAGTTAAAACAAATTTATATGACGGCGGTGTTGATGATATTACTTTCACCGAATATTTAGATAAGATAGTATCATCAATTAATGAAACAGAAAATATTAAGAGTGGGGGTTATGAAACTGATAAGTTAGAAATTACTGGTATTTTGGGTGGGCCTAAAGTTATACGAGTGGTAGGAAGCGAAGAATACATACCTGATAGTGAATCTTCTAAAAAAGAAGATGCAAATAAAGCCGGAAGTAATACTTATGATATGTGGTATGAAAGTGGGAGTGATAGTGAGAGTGATAGTGGTGAGAGTGAGAGTGAGAGTGTTGGTGGCGAAGGCGGTAATGTGAGTGAGGGTAAATTTTCTATTTTAGATTTTATAGAATAATATGACCATCGTAATATATAAAATTAATTAAAGATTTGTCATAACATAGTTATAAATAAGTAAAATATTAACGGAATTATTTATTAATCCAACAATATGTCATTTAGCATTTCTAATGAGAAGGATGTGACCCCTGAAGTTGTGGCAGAGGAGGCCCAATCCATGTGGAAAAAAGTCCGCAAATCAATAAGAAAAAAATCGGAAACCGTCGATGAATTATTTCAACGCATGTGGAAGGAACATCCGCAGTTTTGTCAGGCATACCCTACTGTTATGAGTGAAATGGTGCAGGGGCGGTATCATCAAAAAGCATTTGAAAAATATTTAAAATATTTGTCTAATCAAAAATGGGCGACATCGCGGGATACATGGTTGCGATCGCAAGCGCATTATAACTGTATTTTATACAAACATATTGTTCCACATTACAATATTAAAGATGCAAATGCCGCAGAAGAACATACATATCAGGCATTAAAAAAAGAAGATGAAAGTTGGGAAGAAAATGCGGCAGAAGTGCAACGTGAGATTGAACAAGAAAAACAGCAAATTGCCGACCTTAAGCGGGATGAATTAAAACAATATCTTATGCGTCTTAAGGGTGATTTGCCGGATAACACCGTCAATATTGAAAATGGTAAAATTACATCCGAATAGGTGTAGTTATTGTAAATTTATATAAAAATTCTATTTTTTTTTATTAAATAAAGTTTCATTTATATTAGATAATATAAGTGAAACTTTATTTAATAATGATACATATTATTGCTTGTGTAATCATTATTGTATTAATACTCTTGGCAGGATTAAGACTTAGTACGTTTTATGGTGCATATAATCATCGAAAATGGATGGAAGAAATACTTCAAAAACAATCAAAGAAGACCAAAACAAAAATTCCAGATACTACTGAACATGATTTATTGGATAAAATCCGGAAGGAATACGTTGAACTCAAGGACTGCAAACTATACTATACTAAACCTGAATTGGACACCCTGTTGGGTACCATAGACCGACCTACATACGATAAAGAGAAAGAGAAATATTTTGAAGAGAAACGGAAAGGAAATCTTGAGGCAATGCATACATCAATCCCGGTAAATGTAATAAAGGAAGTAGATAAATATATTTCCGAAAAATGGTCTAATAAAAAAACTGATTCACATTCCGCAACCTCTCCCGTCTCTGATGGAAAAGCGGTAGCTGATGGTGATTCCGCAAAATGGGAGGCACAAAAATGGGGTGAAAATTTGGACTGGGGAAATAATATAACTTTCGAAGAAGCAGCAAGCTATGAAAAAATAATTTGGTTATGGAGTAATTATAGGATTGCTGAGTACGCACGAATTAATGAGACGTTTTGGAAATTTAAACAAATACATAATTACAAATATGTTATTGAAAAACGAACTTCCAATCCATTACGACAGGATAAAACATTTTTACTTGTATCTGATTATACCGATATAATAAAACTTCTTATCAAAGCAGCTCAAGAAATAAATAAAATGAATGAATTTAAATATACAGGATATTCTGTACGGTTTATTACCACCAATGTTATTAGTGATATTAATTATGTGGAAGAGTATTTAAATAGTGACAATATAAAAATTAAGGATAAAACTGCTATTCTCCCCCCCGATAGTGAAAAGCCTAATGTTGGTATACATCAATTTGTCTCTACAGCATGGAGGTCTTCTTTAGATGAGATTAATCTTGAGAAAAATGACGTTCTATTGGGGGGTGAGATTCATTATAGAATTACGCATATGGGGGAATTTCTTTCTAATTTTGGGTCTGATTATCATTCTATGAAAAAACCCGATAACTTGGATGCACCGCCTACTAAAACGCGTTATGACTTTATAATATATAAAAATACTATATTTCTTCCGCAGTCATTAACACATAAAATAGAATTAGAAACACTTTTATATCCCACAGATATAAATAAATCAGAAAATATTTTTATTCTTGATAGTGTTGATATAAATGAAGACTCCATAGGCGGGGAAGGATTTACTATGAGATTAATACAAAAAAATATTGGAGATATAAAAAAATACCAAATTGATTATCCCAATGATGATGATGATGATGATGATGAATGGGACGATGATAATATTATAAAATTACCAGAATTCAAAGACAAGATAAATAATATAAAAGAAACTATCATTAATAATTTCGATAATAGTCTTAAACAAATGAGCACTGATATTAGCCCGTGTACACAGCCGGCCGACACGTCCGCTGCCCTACCAGCCTTGGATGTAGTACCATCAACAGGACCACCACCACCTCCACCACCAGGAGGAGCACCACCGCCACCACCGCCACCTCCACCACCAGGAGCGGGAGTACCAGCACCACCACCACCTCCACCACCAGGAGGAGCACCACCAGGAGCGGGAGTACCACCTCCACCACCAGGAGGACCACTGCCAGCACCAGCACCAGGAGGACCACTGCCAGCACCAGCACCAGGAGGACCACTGCCACCTCCAGCACCAGGAGGACCACTGCCAGCACCAGCACCAGGAGGAGCACTGCCACCTCCACCACCAGGAGGAGCACTGC